>Ga0163199_1000163_pt1 | contig 42194 bp, 31 predicted proteins | sample PL_2010_150m_FD_113537 | JGI IMG/M metagenome (GOLD analysis project Ga0163199, IMG submission 113537) | Freshwater microbial communities from Powell Lake, British Columbia, Canada to study Microbial Dark Matter (Phase II) - PL_2010_150m | ecosystem: Environmental > Aquatic > Freshwater > Lake ...
ATCAGAAACGGCAGCGTGTGTCCAACCCCGCCCAGCGTGGTCATGAGCCCGCAGACAATCCCGCGCGCCCACGGATGGCCCCGCCCGCTGAGAACGCCGTCGTCCGAGAGGGCCTCCGCAAAGCCCATGCTGATTCCCGCTCCGATCGAGGCTGCCATGCCGACAAGAAAGGCATCCCAGCTGTCCTTCGTCGCGTAAGCAGCAGCGAAGACCGGCGCCAGAGTGGACACCGAGCCGTCCATCAGGCCGGCCAAGCCGGGCTGTATGATCTGGAGGACAAACAACCGGCGGGCGGCTTCGTCCTCGGTTTTTTGGTTGCCGGAGGCTTCGAGGTCCTCTCGCATTCCGGCCGCCATATTTTCATGGATCTGTTCGGTGGCGGCGAGTTCGTCGAGAAGCGAGCGGACCTGAAGATCGGTCGTCCGGGCGGCGGCAGTCTGGTAAAACCGGAGCGACTCCGCCTCCATGACACCGACAGTTTCGCGTACCTGTTTGATTCCCAAAGTGCGGGAGAGCCAGAGTGGTTTGCGGTGCAGGAATCCCTTTACATCCTGGCTGCGGACAAACGGGATGTGGTCGCCGTATCTTTGGCGGTGCATTTCCATGAGGCGTGCGGCATGGGTGCGTTCCTCGTCCCGCATGGCATCCAGCATCTTCGCTGTGGCCGGGTATTTTTCCCTCAATCGTCCGGCGAAATCCCCGTAGATCCGAGCATCATCCTCTTCCAGCGAGATGGCCAGAGCAAGAACCTCGCCGGGGGAGAGCTCAGAAAAAGATTTCGGCATGAAAAAAGGAGGCATCGGATCTTGCGCAATAGCAAGACAGGAAATGTGAACGCGGTGTCACAGGGAAATGGACATCCGGAGTTTTTTCTTGGTGTCGGGGAGACACAAGGGTAGAGTCATCCTATCATGAACGATTTCCTCCGCCCCTGCAATTGCGTGCATCCGGCCGACGAGGATTGCGAGAAGTGCATGGAAGAGGCGTCTCCCGAAAAAAAGCAGGATGCCTGTTGTGGCAAGGAGAACCAGAAACCCAAAGCTTCCGCTCCAACGTCACCCGCCGCCAAGAAGCCCGGAAATCCGTAAGAGTCCCTCGGAGGCGCCGCTTTCCATTACGGTGAATCCCGGCGCTGCCGGTGGACGGGGGTCGATGAGAAATTTGCGTGCGTGGTCGGGAGCGCACCATGCTAGGCTGGCAGCAGGGTAAACCTGCAGCGAGGTGCCCACGATGACAAGAATGTCCGCCGAGGCGACGATTGCCTCCGCCTCGGCCATGAGAGGGACCGCTTCGCCGAACCAGACGATGTGCGGCCTGAGCTGCGAACCTTTTTCACATCGGTCGCCCTCTTTCAATTCCCATCCTGCAATGGGATAGACGAGGTCCGGATCGGCGGTGGATCGGGCTTTGGTGAGTTCGCCGTGAAGGTGGAGAATGCTGGAGGAGCCGGCCCGTTCATGCAGATCGTCCACATTTTGAGTGATCACGCTCACCCGGAAATTCTTCTCCCATGCCGCGATGATTTTGTGTCCGGTATTCGGCTGGGCCTGGAGGAGCGCTTTCCGGCGTTCGTTGTAAAAGCGGAGGACAAGGGCCCGGTCGGACCGCCAGGCCTCCGGCGTCGCGACGTCCTCGATCCGGAAACTCTCCCAGAGTCCGTCGTGGTCGCGGAAGGTTTTCAGACCGCTCTCCGCGCTCATCCCCGCGCCGCTCGCGACGACAAGGTGGGGCTTCATATCAGGGCCGGCCTCCGGACACTTCCGGGAGCGTGATGTGCTTTTCGAGGGCCGGACGGCCCGACCGGTCGCGGATCGCTAGCAGCGCATCGCGGGATTTCCAGTCGATCGTGATCGTTCCGAAATTGTTTTCCGTGAAGACGGTCCCGACTCGGAGCGCGTTCGACTCATTGGCATTTCCACTGATCGAATGTGTCAGGCTGCTTGAGGTGACCTCGCTGACCGGGTTGGGGGAATCGAGGAGGGAAATTTCCGCATGGTGGCGGTCGCCGGTGAGGAGGACCGTGGGTTTTTCGAGGAGCGAGAGGAGGCGGGCGCGCGACCTCGGGTAGTCGGCCCACTTTTCAAAACGGTGTTCCGTCGGAAGAATCTGGGATCCGGATGCGATGAGGTGGAGCTGTGCCCGGCTTTCCGCCAGCGTTTTTTCCAGCCACGCCCACTGGGCTTCTCCCAAAATGTCGCCATCCGTTCCGGGTTTGTCCCGGAACGTCCGGACGTCGAGCAGAATGACGGCAACCTGCTCTCCCGGCGGGCCGTAGGTCTGCGCGGAATACACGCCCTCCCGGCTCCATCGCGGATCGCCGGGCGGGACATCCAGAAATTTCAGGAAAAGCCGCTGCGAGGCTGCTTTCATCGGGTAGTCTTTTCCGCCGTCGTTCACGCCGAAGTCATGGTCGTCCCATGTGCCGGTGACCGGACACGTGAGCTTGCGGTATTCCGGATTCGACTTTTGCTTGTCCCATTTTGCGGCGAGGACCGACATATCCTCGGAGTCGCCGTAAATGTTGTCCCCAAGCCAGATCCAGAGCTGGGGATTGAAAGCTGCAATCGTCTCCCAGAGCGGCTGCGGGAGATCCTGGTTGTTGCAGGAACCGAATGCGATCCGCTCGAGCGGTGTATTGCCCGCTTGCGTGGTTCCCGCCGCGAGCAGGATCAGCAGCGCGGCAAGGGCTCGCTTCATTTGCCGAGGCGCGATTTCGCATCGGTGGAGATCCAGCTCCAAAGATCCGCGATGTTCGCTGACGCCGCGGATTTTGCGGCGGCAAGCTCGTCGTCCGAGAACGTTTTTCCGGCGACGGGCTTCTTTGCGACGAACATGTAGTATTTGATTTTCGGTTCGGTGCCGGATGGGCGGACAGCGATTTTGGATTCGTCGGCGAGGGTGATGATGAGCATGGGCTCGGCAGGGATCCGGTCTCCCTCGACGTCGTGGATGACATCCTTGGCGAAGTTCAGAATCGAGACGACCTTCGATCCATTCACCTCGGCGGGCGGGTTGGTTGCGTAGGATTCGACCAGCTTGGCGATCTGGGCGGCCCCTTCCGCTCCGTCCATCGTGAGTGATTCGCCGCGTTCGAGGTAGACCCCGTATTCGGCAAAGATCCGGTCGAGGAGCCCGGGGAGGGTGAAGCCGCGGGATTTCGCATACGCGGCCACCTCGGCGATAAGCACGGTTGCGCTGTTGCCGTCCTTGTCGCGGATAAAATCCGATGCGCTGTATCCGTAGCTTTCCTCGCCTCCGAAAATATAGAGCGTGGAGAATTCGAGGCGGAGATCGCGGGTCTTTTCCTCGGGCAGTTCGGGGTAGTTCGGTCGGAGAGCCTCCGGGATGGCCAGTTCGTATTTTCGGAGTTTTTCGCCGATGTATTTGAACCCGGTGAGCGTCTCGATGCAGCGGATCCCGAATTTGTCGGCGATCGCCTTTTGAAGGTCGGTCGTGACGAACGTCTTGATGATCACCGCGTTTTTCTTGTTCGAGTCGTTGAGGATGCCGAACTCGAAATTCCGCGAGGCGCGATACCATGCGAGGATCGAGCCAGTCTGGTTGCCGGTGAGGAGCTGCATTTTTCCCGAGGCATCGCGGGCCGCGACGCCCATGCGGTCGTCATCCGGGTCGGTTGCGATGACGAGGTCGGCGCCGGTGGCATCGGCCTGTGCGATCGCCATGCTCAGCGCCTCGGCGTTCTCCGGGTTCGGGGATTTGACGGTCGGGAACCTTCCGTCCGGCGTCTCCTGCTCGGCGACGCCGTCGCACTGGAATCCGAGCCGCTTGAGCATCGGCTTGATGATGACTGCGCCCACGCCGTGTAGCGGAGTATAAACAATTTTGAGCGAGTTTTCGCGGCGGATGACCTCCGGATCCAGCGGCAGCGTCGCGAGGCGGTCCATGTAAGCCCCGTCGATTTCCGTACCCATCGGGATGACCCTGCCGGGATTGTTCGACGGCGTGTAGGCTTCGGATTCGACCGCGTTGACTCTGTCGATGATGGCCGTCGCGTGTGGCTCGACGACCTGTCCGCCGTCCTCGAAGTAGACTTTGTAGCCGTTGTATTGCGGGGGATTGTGGCTTGCCGTGAGGTTGATTCCGGCCTGGGCCTTGACGTGGCGCACGGCGAACGAGAGCTCCGGGGTCGAGCGCGGACCCTCGAAGAGATAGGCATCGCATCCGTGCTCGGTGATGATTTTTGCCGCAAGCTCCGCGAACTCGCGCGAGAAGAACCGGGTGTCGTGGCTGATGCAGATCGCCGGGCGGCCCGGGCGGCCGGATTTTTTGAAATGCTCCAGCACGTAGCCTACGAGCCCCTGTGTCGCGCGGCTGATGTTGTAGGTGTTCATCGCATTTGTGCCCACGCAGGGGAATTCCGGACGTCCGAGCGCCTGCGGGGTGCCCAGTTCGGCCTTCGTGACGACCGCTCCGATCGTCTTGCCGCGGAGCCCCCCGGTCCCGAAGGCGAGGGTGCGGAAAAACCGGTTGTCGAGCTCCTTCCAATCTCCGGCCTCGACGAGTTCTGTCACTGCCTGTGCGTAAACCGGCGATGTGCTGCCTGAAAGAAGGGCTCGAACATTGTCGGCGGAGGAGGGGAGGAGCTTGCCGTCTTTTGCCGCCTGCTGGATGGAGGAGATGAGCTGGTTCATGGAGGGAAAACTCTAGCAAACCCGCTTCGACGTGCCAACACATCAAAAGACGGAGCGTGGTTTTCCGATGCCAATGTCGGCTGAAGTTTGGTAATGTCGGAACTTGTGATGTGTTCAACTATGAAGCGCGGGCTGTTATTGATGTTATCTCTGGGATCAACCGCCATGGTCGTCCGCGCGGGGGATGGTGTTCCAAGCCCGGAAAAACCGAACATCTTGTTCATGGTGGCCGATGATCTCGGCATCGGGGACCTTGGGTGTTACGGTGCGAGCAGGATCAAAACTCCCAATATCGACCGGCTGGCCGCCCGAGGCGTGCGCTTTCTCGATGCCCATGCGACAGCCTCCGTCTGCACCCCTTCACGCTATGCGATGCTGACCGGCGAGAACTACTACAAGATGCCCAACGAGGCGGGCTGGGAGGGACAGTTGCTGATCCCTCCGGGGATGCCAACCGTGGCCTCGATTCTGAAAGATGCCGGATACCGGACGGCGTATTTTGGCAAGTGGCATCTGGGGTGGGGGATTTCCGATCCCGGCAAACCGCGCAGCCATCGCAGTGATTGGAATTGGAACGACGGCGAGCTCAAGCCCGGGGTTTTGGAATGCGGGTTCGACAGGTTTTTCGGCACGCCGTTTTCTGCGAACGAGCCTCCGTTTGTCTTCGTGGACCAGCGCACGGTCGTCGCCCGTGATCCGAATGATCCCATCGTCGTGATCGGGCCCAAGGAAACCAAGGAGGGCTTCGGTTGGGGGGTGAGCAGCGGGGCGGCTGCCGCGCACACGGCCAGGAGGCTCGATCGCATTGATTTCCTTGTGGCCGATAAAGTGTGCGAGTTCATCGACCAAAACCGCGAGCGGCCATTTTTCGTCCAATTTGCCCTGGTGGCACCTCATGTGCCGGTTGCCCCATCGGCGGAATTTCAGGGGCGGAGCGGTTCGGGCGCGTATGGCGACTTCATCGAGCAAATGGATGCAGCGGTCGGGCGCGTGCTCGATACTCTTGAAAAGGCCGGTTTGGACGACCGCACGCTGGTGGTGTTTACGAGCGACAACGGAGCCATTGGCGTTCCGTATGTCCTCGCCGGGGGACACCGGCAAAACCTGGATTACCTGGGACAGAAAACCGATGCGTGGGAGGGAGGGGTTCGTATTCCGTTTATCGCGCGCTGGCCGGGCAAAATTCCCGCCGACACGACCTGCGATGATCTTCTCTCGCTCGGCGACTGCTTGGCTACGTTTTGTGCCGCGGTAGGTGCTCCGGTTCCAGCCGGGGCCGCGTCGGACAGCATCAACCAACTGCCTGTCTTGGAGGATCCCACCCGGTCTGCCGTGAGGGATGAGATGGTCTATCAGGCCATCCACGGTCGGGCGTTGCGCTCGGGAAAATGGGTTTACATTCCCAAGCCAGGATCGCTTGGTGTGACCACTGATCCGAACATGGGATGGGCGATGCAGTTCGGAGAGTGGAAATTCGTCAACAGTGATTACGACAAGGACGGGAATCTGCTGCCCGGTGCTCCCGGGGCACAGCTTTACGACCTTTCATCCGACCCGTCCCAAGCCCGGAATGTCCTCAAAGACCATCTGGACGAGGCGGCCCGGCTGGGTGCCCGGCTCGGGGAACTCGACCCGCGATCAAAATAGACCGCCGGAAAAAGTCAGTGGCTGCTGAGGTAGTCCGCGGTGCCGTCTTTTGTCGCCTTCATGGCGTCCTTGCCGTGCGACCAGTTCGCCGGGCAGACTTCGCCGTGCTTTTCAAAGTGCTGGAGGGCATCGACCATGCGGATCGCCTCCTCGACACTGCGGCCGAGCGGGAGATCGTTGACGACCTGGTGGCGGACGATTCCCTCGCGGTCGATGAGGAAGAGTCCCCGGTAGGCGACGCCGTCTGGTGAGAGGACATCGTAGTCGGTCGCGATCGTGCGCTGGATGTCTGAGACGATCGGATACCTGACGCCTTCGATGCCGCCCTGCTTTTTCGGCGTGGTCAGCCAGGCGAGGTGCGAGAATTTGCTGTCGATGCTGCAGCCGATGACCTCGACGTTGCGCTTGTGGAAATCGTCGAGGCGGTCCTGAAACGCATGGAGTTCGGTCGGGCAGACAAACGTGAAGTCCAGCGGATAGAAGAAGAGGACGACGTATTTGAAGCCGCGGTAGCTTGAAAGGACGGTTTCGGTGAATTGTCCGAGGTGGACGGCTTCGGCTTTGAAATCAGGTGCTGGTTTTCCGACGAGAACGCTCATGGTGGTGATATAATTGTGTGAAATTCCAGATAGCACCATCCGGGCGGTTCGCCAGTAAAATTTTCCCTTCTTGCAATGGGTGGCGTGTCCGCGCCAATGGTAATGGCGTGTTCCAAGTGATATTCAACAAGCTCAGCGCCGCCGAGATGGCCTCGCTTCCGAAAGATCTGCAGCTCGACCTGTTGTCGGAGTTCCATTTCCTTCCGGAGGATCTCGATTCGCTGGGAAAGGAGGAATTCGGCCGAGTGACCAGGGATGGGCGCACCCTTCACCGGTATCGCGCGAAGGACTACCGGATTTATTTTGAGAGACATGCAGAGGGGCTTCTCATCCACAGGGTTCTTCACAAAAACACGATCCGGGACTTTCTTTTCCGCTCGAACCTCCCGCTCGATGACGAGGACGGCGGCCTGGCGGACACTAAGGATTTCTGGAAGCTCATCCGCGAGGCCGAGGAGTCGAGGCAGTGAATCTGTTTGCCGACGAGGCGGCCCGTCTCAGGGCGTTCCCGGTGGCGGGGGAACGGATCTTTCTCGCTCATGCGGGGGTGACCGTCCTGCCGCGCTGCGCGGCCGATGCGATGTGCGCCCATGTCGAGGCCAGCTGCGCGCACCATCAGGAATTCGGGGATGTGCTGCGGGATGTGGCCCGCACCCGCGCGGTCTGCGCCTCTGTGATCGGAGCGGATGCCGGCGAGATCGCCCTGCTCGGCCCGACATCGCTTGGACTGAGCCTTTTTGCAAACGGCCTGGACTGGGATCCCGGCGACGAACTGGTGTGCTACGGGGACGACTATCCTTCCAACGTCTATCCGTGGACCGCGCTTGCCTCGAAGGGGGTTGTCATCCGCATGATCCAACCGGACGTCCCGGGACGAATCACTCCGGATCTTGTGGCCGCGACCCTCACTCCGCGCACGAAGCTCGTCGCGCTCGCCTCGTGTCATTTTCTCACCGGTTGGCGGATCGACGTCGATGCGATCGGACGTCTCCTGCACGAGCGGGGGATTCTTTTTTCCGTGGATGCGATCCAGAGCGTGGGCGCGGGTCCTTTTGATGTGGCCCATGTGGATTTTTTAAGCGCCGATGCACACAAGTGGATGCTCGGGCCGCTTGCGATTGGAATCGTCTACGTGGCGCGCCGGAATTTCGACCTCTGCCGTCCGACGCTGCTCGGTTCATGGAACGTCCGTTCGCCGGACTTTGTTGCTCAGAGCGAGATTGTTTTTGAAGAAACCGCCCGGCGCTATGAACCCGGTGTGCTCAACATCACCGGCATGTATGGCATGAAGGCGTCGCTGGAGATGCTCTCCGCGACCGGACTGGAGACCGTCCGCTCCGCGATCCTTAAAGCCCGCGACCACCTGCAAGGACGGCTGAGGGAAGCCGGGTTCGCTTTTCTTTCCCCGGACGTGGAGGACCCGATGCGCAGCGGCATCCTGACCTGCCGGCATCCCGGACGGACCAGTGCGGAGCTTTTCGCAAAGCTCGAAGAGCAGGGGATCGTCGCCTCGCTTCGTTCGATGCGAGACGGTTCGCAGTGGTTGAGGTTCAGCCCTCACTTCTACAACACCCTCGATGAGATGGACCGGGTGGCCGGTGTTTTGGCCCGCGCTGTCGCCTGAAGCCACCGGCGCGCACTAAGCGGACGAGAATTCCTGCAATTTTCGGATGGAAACCGAGGTTCTTCCGGACTAAGCAGGGGGGTGACTTTCATGAAAGCAAATTTCGTTTCCCCCTGTCTCGCTCTTCTTCTCGCAATTCTGATCCCTGTTTCCGCACGGGCGCAATCGCAGGGGGCAGCCTCGGCGAATGATGCCGCCTATGCGCTTTACTCCGCCGGTGACTATGCCGGGGCTGCAACGGCGTATCAGCAAATCCTGAAGGATTATCCGACGGATGCCGTGGTGCCCGTGGCCACGATCCAACTCGCCTTTGCGCAGTATTTCCTTGCCCAGCTCGACGCTGCCCAGACGACTCTGATGAAGGCCCTTTCGTTTCCAGGGCTCCCTCCCGACCTTGCGCAGATCGGGGACGGCTTCCTGCCGCAGATCCTCTCCACGAAGGCCGCGGGGTTGCCGGCCGGCGACCCGAAACGAAAGGCCGCCTTCGAGGAAGCAGTGAAAAAATTCTCCGATTTTGCTACGAAGTATCCTCAGGCCCCGGAGGTCGAGAGCGCCGTTTCCGGGCGGGCGATTGCAAATTTCCAACTCGGGAACTACGACAAGGTCGTCGAGGACATGCAGTCGAATCTCAAAAAATTCGCATCCAGCCCCACGGTCGACTCCAGCAAAAACCTCCTCGCTCTTGCTTTGGCCACCCAGGCGAGCATGGAGTTAAACAAGGGCGGTGGAGACAAGGCGAAGGGTATGGATTTGCTCAAACAGTCGGAGGCGCTCTTCCAGCAGATCATCTCCGGAAAAAAGGACATCGCCCTGATCAACGATGCGAATTTCCAACTCGGCGAGATCCTGTTCATGCAGGCCTCTTTCAGCCCGGAGGCTGACCGGCCCGCCATCTTCCAGAAAGCGCTCGATGCTTACCGGGCCATTCTGGCAAAGGACGAGATCGTCAGGCTCCAGCAGGAAAAGGTCAAAGCGTTTCCCGGCCTGAAAGCCGCAGCGATCCGTGCGAACAACAAGAACCTCCAGAAGCAGCTCAACAAGGACAACGAGCGCGAACTGCGAAAGCTCGAGGAGTTGAAGGCGAAGCCGGATCAGATTGCGGCCGCGATTCTCAAGATGGGAGAGATCTATTTCAACGCCCAGAAATACAACGAGTCGAGGGTCGTGATCCGCCACGCCACACCATTCCTGACGAGCGACGACGAGAAGATGCGCGCGCTCTACTACAAGACGATGGGGTATGCCATCCAGAAGGCGGTGGACCAGGCCGTGGAGGGCTACACGGAATTCACGGCCGCCAACAAGGGAAAGCCGATCGCGGAAAACCTGCCGTTTCAGATGGGCAACATGTATCTCGCCACGGGCAAACCGGTCGATGCCATCAAGTATTTCGATGAGTCGCTGACCCTCTACCCGAAGGGACGTCTCGCGGGCCTGTCCATGGTCAGCAAGGCCCAGGCGCAGGTCTCCCTCAAGCAGTTCGACGAGGCGCTCAAGACGTTCCAGGACCATCTTGCAAAGAACCCCCCGCCGGAAATTGCCATCGTCGCGCAATACGGACTCGCCGGAATCTACAAGGATACCGCCAAGTGGGATGATGCGATCGCCGCCTACAAGGTGGTCAAGGACAAGTTCCCGGGAACGCCGCAGGCCGTGGAATCCGACTACTGGATCGCGATCGCGACCCAGCAGAAAGGTGATGACGCCGGGGCGGTGCCACTCTTGGAAAGCTTCATCAAGGCGAATGAGAAGCACCCGCTGACTCCCTTGGCGATGTATGCGCTCGGAGGCGCTCAAATCAAACTTGGCAAGCCGGCCGAGGGCGCGGCGACCCTTGCGTCCCTGGCGGAAAAATTCCCAGAAAACCAGGCAGCACCCTACACGTATTTCATGCGGGCCCAGCTTGCGGCGGCCGCGCAGAAACCGGACGAGGTCACCGCGCTCATGCGCCAGTTCCTCGACAAATATCCGTCCGACGACAAGGTCTTCTTCGCATTCGACTCGATCGCGCAGAATGCGGTGAATGCCGGGAAGCCGGATGAGGCGATCGCCGCCTACATGGACTTTGTGCAGCGCTATTCCCAGAACCCCCAGGCCGCAGCCGCCCTCGGAAAAGTTGCCGAACTCCAGCGCGGGAATGCCGAGCGGATCGCCGTCAACTACAGCTCGCTCAATGCGGCGGACCAGACGAAATGGAAGGACGCCATCCAATCGTCGGTCTCAACCTCCGAGGATATGCTCGCGAAATACCCGTCCAGCACCGACCTTGCTTCGGGGCTGCAGACTCTCCTCGCCGACCAGCGCATGCTCCTCCGCGCCGAGCTGAAGACTGATCCCCAGGTCGAGCAGTATTTCCAGACACTCGCCGACAAAACCTCCGACAGCGGCGCGAAGAGCAAAATTCTCTTCACTCTGGCCAGCTTCGTCTCCGAGAAGGACAAGCCGCGCGCTCTGGCGAAGATGAACGAGGCTTTCGATGCCGCGGTCATCTACGCACCCAAGGACCTTGATATTTACGGTCTCGCCCTCATCGGGGATAAAAAATACGACGAGTCCGCCGCGATCTTCCAGAAGCTTGCCAAGGATTATCCGAATCCTCCGGGAACAACCGCCACGACCGCACCGACTGCGGTGCAGGAAGCCCAGGCGATCTCGATTTTCGGCCTCGGCCGGGTGGCCCAGGAGAAAAAGCAGACCGCGGAGGCGGGCAAGCTTTTCCAGCAGCTCAAGGCCCTCTACCCGTGGTCGCCGAAGGTGCTTGAGGCGGATTACGGGATCGCGGAATCCCTGCGTGCCGAGGGCAAGCTGGACGACGCGCTCGCCCTCCTGCCGGCAATCATCCGCGCTCAGAACGCGAGCGCTGAGCTCCGTGCGGGTTCGTTTCTTCTCGGCGGGAACATCATGAGGAAGAAGATGGAGGATGCCACCGATCCGAAGCAGAAGGAGGAGTTCCGCGGACAGGCGATCGACTTCTACACGAAGATCGCACAGTTCTACTCCGGGGTTCCTCTTGCCGCGGCCGAGGGGCTCTGGCAGGGAGGACAACTCCTTGAGGAACAGGCTGGCGCCAGCGCGGACCCGAAATTCAAGACGCAGCAGCTCAATCGCGCGAAGGAGTCCTACAAGCAGCTGGTGAAGGATTATCCCGACAGCCAGTATGCGGCCAAAGCGAAGGAGCGCCTGACGGCACTCGGAGCACCGTGACCCGCAAGGAAAGGGCGGAAGCCCTTTTGAAGCTTCTGCCCGAAATTTATCCCGACGCGCATTGCGAGCTGGTGTTTTCCAGCCCGCTGGAGCTGCTGGTTGCGACGATTCTCTCCGCCCAGTGCACCGACAAGCGGGTCAACCTGGTCGCGCCCGTTCTTTTCCGGCGCTGCCAGACGGTCGAGGCTTTTGCGGCGATTCCCCAGGGTGAGTTGGAAAAAATCATCCACTCGACCGGATTTTTCAGGAACAAGGCGAAAAATATTCGTGCGATGGCTGCGGCTCTGATTGCGGAGCACGGGGGGCGGGTTCCTAGGACTTTGGCCGATCTTGCTGCGCTGCCTGGAGTCGGTCGAAAGACGGCTAATGTTGTTCTTGGAAACGCGTTCCAAATCAACGAGGGAGTGGTCGTGGACACCCACGTTGGAAGGCTTTCTCAGCGCTTGGAGCTCACCACATTTTCTGACCCGGTTCACATCGAAAGGGATCTCGTAAAATTGTTTCCGCGTGAGCGGTGGACCGACTTGAGCCACTGGCTCATTTTCCACGGCCGGCGCCGCTGCATGGCTCGCAAACCGGATTGCACGGATTGCGAACTCCGCGCCCTCTGCCCCTCGGCCGAGAAGGGTTCATCCTCATAGCCACAGATGAACGCAGATTTTCACAGATTTATATCGGACATGCGACACGTTATCAATGACATGGCTTTTTGTAAAACGGGTGAGATTTTCATGTGCCTCGTCTGTTTCTCAATCTGTGGTAATCTTGTTAATCTACGGCCAAACCTTCTGCGGTTTTTAGGTTCATGAAGGGAACCCTAGAGCACCCTATCGAGTTGATGGTTCCCGCCGGTTCGTGGGGGTCTCCCTCCGCTGCTTTGAAAGCCGGAGCCGACTCGGTGTATTTCGGCGTCGGCAAGATCAACATGCGCGCCCGTGCGGCCAGCAATTTCCAGGACGGCGACCTGCGGGAGATCGTTGCGAAGTGCCGGAAATTCGGAGCGAAAGCCTACCTGACGCTTAATACCATCCTCTTCGACGGCGAACTGGATGAGGCTCGGACGCTTTGCAGCCTTGCAAAAATAGCAGGAGTTGACGCGGTGATCGCGGCGGACCCGGCTGTCTTGCAAATCGCCCGGGCCGAGGGACTCCCGGTCCACCTCTCCGTGCAGGCGAACGTCACAAACCTCGCTGCAGTGCGGTTCTATTCCGCCTTCGCGGATGTGATTGTGCTGGCACGGGAGCTCAGTCTCGACCAGATCGGCGGAATCATCTCGGGCATCCGGGGGGAGAACATCACCGGTCCGTCCGGAAGCCTTCTGCAGATCGAGATTTTCGCCCATGGTGCCCTGTGCGTCGCATTTTCCGGCAAGTGCCAGATGAGCTTGTCCCAATACGGTCCGCAGGCCTCGGCGAGCCGCGGCTCCTGCTTTCAACCCTGCCGCAGGAGCTACCTCGTGACGGATCAGGAGACCGGTGACGAACTCGTCATTGACGGGCATCAGGTCATGTCTCCGAAAGATCTCTGCACGCTTCCGTTCCTGGATCAGATCCTGGACGCGGGCGTCTTGGTTCTGAAACTTGAGGGTCGAGGGCGCTCGGCGGATTTTGTTTCGACCGTTGTCCGTGCCTACCGGATGGGGATCGATGCATGGAACGAAGGTGTGTTTGACGAGTTCAGGAAATCCGGGGAGGGGATGGCGGAACTGGAGAAAGTCTTCAACCGGGGCTTTTGGGAGGGCGGCTACTATCTGGGGAAACCCCTTGGCGAATGGGCGGCTTCTTCAAACTCCCAGGCGACCGAAAAGAAGGTTTTTGTCGGCGAGATCACGAAATACTATTCCCGGATCGGCGTCGCCGAGGTTCTGGTCAGAGCTGGATGTCTCAGGGTCGGGGATGCGATTTGGATTCTCGGTGATACGACCGGAGCCGTTCGAGCGGAAGTCACCGAGCTGCGCACCGGGGAAAAGGGTGACCCCGTCACTCAGGCTGACAAAGGTGTCCTCGCGGCATTCCCGGTGCCGGAGAAGGTCCGGACGGGCGATCAGCTCTACCTCATCACAAAGGAAGGATGAGCTGCGAGCTCGGCGGCACAAGCCCGGTGACCCCCAGACCCAGAAGCCGGAGCGGGCGGTTCACCAGTCTTTCCCGGCGCAGGATCGAGCAAGCGAGGGCGTAGATGTCCTCTGCGCTTTCGATCGGGTCTTCCACGCTGGTCTGGCGGGTGAGGGTTTTGAAATCGCTGTAGCGGACCTTGACCTGGACCGTCCTTGCAGCCAGCCGCTCCTTGGTGAGCTTTTCGGCAAGCTCGCGGGATTGTTCCTTCAGCGCCGGCACGAGGACTCTGCGATCGTCAGTGTCCCGCTGGAATGTTTCTTCCGCGCTCACGCTTTTGACCTCGCCGTCATATTCGAGCGGACGGTCGTCCTCGCCGAATACGAAGCGTTTGAGGGAAGTTGCGTAGGACCCCACGAGCGCCCGCAGATCGCCCGGGTAATCCTGCAGGTCGCCTATCGTGCGCAGCCCGGCCTGCGTGAGAACTTCCGCTGTGACCTTGCCGACTCCGTGGATCGCGGAAGCTGGGAGGGGGCGCAGGAATGGGACTTTCTCAGCCTCGTTGATGCAGAAGAGGCCGTCCGGCTTTCCGTGATCGCTGGCGATTTTCGCGAGCAATTTTTTGCCGGCGATCCCGATGCTGGCGGTCAGTCCCCGTTCCCGCCGGATGATCTCCTTCATTTCCCGCCCAAGATGCATGACGGCTGCCGACTCGAAACTCTCAAACCGGTGGCTCATGTCGAGGTAAGCCTCGTCCACGCTCATCTGTTCGATGGAGCCGCCGAACTGCGCCAGCAGGCCCATGATTTCGCGGGATTCGCTTCGGTAGGCGTCCATGCGGGGCCGGATGAAAACACCCGCCGGGCACAGTCTGTGCGCCGTGCGGGATGACATCGCGGAACGAACTCCGAACGTCCGGGCCTCATAGCTCGCGGCACAGACCACCCCGCGGCGGTCGGGCGGAGCCCCGACGATGACCGCCCTCCCGCGAAGCGACGGTTCGTCGCGCTGCTCGACCGATGCATAAAAGGCATCCATGTCGAGGTGGAAGATGACGCGTGGCACGGTGGAAAAACTATCCCCCTCCGTATTCCGGATCAAGGCTCCGCCGGGCGTCACCCGTGCGGCTCGTCAAATCGGGATGTCAAATCGGGATGTCAAATCGGGATTGTCAGAATGGCCCCAGAGATTCATAATAGGATTTGCCGCTTATGTCCCCCCGTTAGTGGGCAGCAGCACACGATGAAATCTCAAGGTATGCCACTCGACCGCAGAGCCCGCATAGTGCTGGCTGCAGGCATTGTCGCAGTTGCGCTAGGGCTGGTGTTTAGCGTTTATTCTTATTATCTGGCCGAGCGGGAGGAGGTCTCGAAGGAAAAATACCATGCGCTCTCCGGCATCGGCGAGCTCAAGGTCAAGCAGATCTATCAATGGCGGAAGGAACGCATGGCCGATGCCGCGAGGGCCGCGAATGACGAACTGATCGGCAACGTGGCCCCGGAATTCCTGGCTGCTCCGGAAAACCCGGAGTCACGCGCGAAATTGCGCGAACTTATGAAGGCGGAGATGCCGGGATATGCGAACATCCTTCTGTTCAATCCGTCTGGCAATCTTCTGCTGGCAACCAACGATGTGCACCTACTGGTGTCTGCCGCCACAAAGAATGCCATCCGGGATGCGCTGTCACGCAGAGAGGCTGTCGTTTCCGATTTCTTTCTCTCGGAAGATGCCGCAGTGCATATTGATATCGCAGTGGCGGTGCGGGATGGCAGCGGGCGGCCGGTCGCGGTGCTGGTTCTGCGGAGCCACGCAAAAGACGAGCTGTTTTCACTCCTCCAGTTCTGGCCCACGGAAAGTGACAGCACCGAAACAGTTCTCGCCCAGCGCGAGGGGGACGAGGTGGTGATCGTCAACGAGCTGCGCTTCGCTCCCAATGCCTCCATGGCTCTGCGCTTCCCGCTGACCCTCACCAGTCTTCCTGCCGTGCAGGCGGCGCTCGGCAAGAAGGGCAGATTTCAAGGCAAAGACTACCGCGGGAAGGAAGTGCTGACCGAGTTGGGCGTGGTCCCGGGGTCGTCATGGTTTCTTGTGAGTAAATTGGATCAGCAGGAAATTTCTACCGTTGCCGCTTACCGGGCGGGTGTCGTCGGGATCCTCATCGGACTGGTCATCCTTCTGGTCGCGACAGGAGTCGGCTTATTCTACCGGAAACGCCAGAGCAGGATCTTGAAAAATCTCCTCAGCTCCGAGAAGCATCGTGCGGAGATGCAGGAGACCTACCGCATGCTGTTCGAGAGCATGATCAACGGCTTCGCTTTGCACGAAATTATTTGCGATGCCCACGGCAAGCCGGCCGATTACAGGTTTCTCACTGTCAATCCGGCGTTTGAACGCATGACCGGGATGAAGGCGGCGGACGTCGTTGGTCGGACGGTCAAGGAGATCATGCCGGAGACGGAGCCGATGTGGATTGATCGCTACGGACGCGTGGCTCTTACCGGCGACCCAGTGCAATTCGAGGAATTCAGCAGTGCGCTCGCACGGCATTTTCAGATCAGGGCATTTTGTCCCCAGCCGGGCCGGTTTGCGACCGTTTTTGACGACATTTCGGAGCGCAAAGATTCCGAAGCCCGGATCGCCCGCCTCACCCAGCTTTATGCCGCGCTGAGCCAGAGCAACCAGGCGATTGTGCGTTCGGCGAGTTCGGATGAGTTGCTGCCGATGCTCTGCCGGGTTGCGGTGGAATTCGGGGGCATGGCGATGGCGTGGATCGGCATAGTGGATGATGCGACAGGACTGGTTCGGGAGACGGCCGCGTTCGGTGTCGGCACCGAATATTTGGAGGGCATCGAGATTTCGTTGGATGCCGATGACCCCTTTGGACGAGGGCCCACGGGCACTGCAATCCGTGAAAACACCCCGGTCTGGTGCCAGGATTTTCAAAATGACCCGATCACGGCGCCCTGGCATGAGAAGGCCAAGGCTTTCGGCTGGAGAGCCTCCGCAGCACTCCCTTTGCGATTGAGACAAAAAACCATCGGGGCACTCACCCTCTACAGCGGCATCCCCCATGTGTTCGATGAGGAGGCGCGCAATCTGCTGGTGGAGATGGCGGGCGATATCGATTTTGCAATGGAGAGCTTTGCCCGTCAGGACGACAGCAGGAAGGCGGACGAAGCGGCGAAGCATGAGCAGGCGCTGAACCGGGCCATCATCGAGAGCATCCCGGGCACGTTCTACATGCTCGACGAGAAGGGTCGATTCGTGCGCTGGAACGCCTACGAGCGCGATGAGGTTGTCGGAAAGCCGGATGCTGAGATCGCTGCCACGGATGCGATCGAAACAATTCATCCGGATGACCGCGCTTCGATCCAAATAAAAATGTCGGGCGTGCTGGGAAGCACCAGGTTCGAGAGCGCAGAAGTCCGCGTCCTGATGCGCGGGGGGCCGGAGTTCAAGTGGTTCCTTCTGACCGGACGGCAGATGGTTGTCGAAGGGCGTCCGTTCCTTTTGGGAATCGGGATCGACATTACCGCGCGCAAGCAGGCGGAGGAGGAGTTGAATAATCTCCGGACGGCTGTCGAGCAGAGCGCGAACACCATTGTCATCACGGATTTCGATGGGAACATCGAATATGTGAACCCCTGCTTTGAAAAGACCACGGGCTACACGTTTGCGGAGGCGGTCGGACAGAATCCCCGTGTTCTCAAATCCGGCGAGCAGGATGGATCGTTTTACCGCAATCTCTGGGAAACCATCAACTCCGGGCAGATTTGGAAGGGGCAATTCCATAACCGGCGCAAGGACGGATCGCTGTTCTGGGAGTCGGCGACCATCTCGCCGGTTTTTGACAGCTCGGGCCGGATTATCCATTTCATCGCGGTCAAGGAAGATATCACCGAGCGAAAAGCCCTCGAATCGAATCTTCTCGATGCCCTCGACCGCGCGGAGGCGGGCAACCGGGCAAAGAGCGAATTTCTTGCCGTGATGAGCCACGAACTCCGCACCCCGCTCAACGGAGTCCTCGGCTTTGCAGAACTACTTTCCGAATCCCAACTCGAAAGCGAGCAGAAGGAGCAAGCCCGCACGATATTAAATTGCGGGGAGCACCTCCTCCAGATCGTCAACGACATCCTGGATTTTTCCAGCATCGAACGAAAGCGCATGAAGTTCGAGACCGGTCCGGTTCTGATTGCCGGCCTGGTGGAATCGTCCTGCCTCCCCATCCGGAATACCGCTGCGGTCAAAGGGCTCGAATTCCGCTGCGAGACGGATCCCGGGGTGCCGGAGCAAATCACCGGGGACGAACGGAGGATCCGCCAGATTCTGATCAACCTTCTCGGCAATGCGGTCAAATTTACATCGAGCGGATCGGTTGTCCTACGGATCGTGGCGACATCCTGCGGCGACCAACCGGCGCTGGAATTCTCCGTGGAAGACACCGGTCTCGGCATTCCTTCCGAAACCATCCCCCTCCTGTTCAAGCCGTTCACGCAGGGTGATTCGACGCTGAGACGCTCGTTTGAGGGGACGGGTCTCGGCCTTGCCATTTCTCAGCGCCTCGCCGAAGCCATGGGAGGCAAGATCACCATCATTTCGACACCCGGCCGAGGAAGCATCTTTACTTTGCGGCTTTCGATCGATGGTGCTGCCGGGCATCCGGACAACGAGGTGGTTGAAAAAACGCCTCAGCCCGTCCCGACTTCCCCCGGGACTGGAGAGGCTTCTCCGCCAGGAAACCTTGTCCTCGTCGTCGAGGACGATGGCACCTCCCGTTTGCTCGCGGGCAAAATGCTGGAAGCCATCGGCTGGAGGGCGGAATTTGCTCGGGACGGACAGGAGGCCATCGATGCATTTTTACCGGGGAAGTTCTCCGCAATTTTCATGGACATGCAGATGCCTGTCATGGATGGAATCGAGGCGGCGAGGATGATCCGCGAAACCGAGGCTGGCCCGGGATTCAGAGTGCCGATTATCGCCCTCACGGCAAATGTGATGCTCGGCGACCGTGAGCGCTGTATGGCGGCAGGCATGGACGACTTCCTCTCGAAGCCGTTCAAAAAGGATGAGATTGCCGCGTGCCTCGCCCGCCACTGCCGGCCATAGCGCGCCGGGGGTCTACTTTTTCTTTGGAAGCACCTGAGCGGGTGCCGCCGGCTTCTTCTGGTTGCCGGCCTTCTTTGCGATTTGCTGGGCTTTTTTCTTCTGGTTGTTTTTCGGATTGGAATCTCCCATAGGCCGCACTATGGGGCCATTGGCTACGATGTGGCAAGAGGCAACATCACCCTTAACTCATCCGCCGCTTGGAAATGGTTGGACTAACGAACGCGGAGGGGCCAAAAACAACGGCTGTGGAAACGCGCAAATACAGCACAGGAACAAAGGGGCGACTCAAAATGCACGGCGACAAGTGCAGGGAATTCATTCATGCGAACGCTCCCGGATTCAGCCTGGCAAACGAGTTCATTGCATCCGTGGATCCCGATCACGAGGACCGTGTCTGGCAACGGTTTCAAACGCCTGCTGACATTCTCCCGGAGTTGCAGGAGTGGTTGGGCGTGGAAGTCGTAATACCGGTGACGATTCCAGCCTCCCCATTGCCGAAGGGGATTCTTCCAGCCCGCAAACTGCTTGCGCAGGCAGCCTCTCCCGCCACAGTGGATGATGCTTTGAACAAAACCAAGGCTTGGATCGCAAGTTCCGAAGGGCGGGCATGGTTGGAGAAACTGGCGCCGACAGATGCGGCCGATGCCGCCCTGCTCCATTTCTCAGGGGTGCTCTCCACGCCGGGGGCGCGGGCGTGATTCCTTTTCGCAACCTCGCGGAGACCCGCACACCGGATGGATCGCGCTTCTCGCTCCATGAGCACGATGGAGACTATTTTCTCAAACTCAACGGGCGGCAACTCATGGGATCAAATAATACGGTCTCGGAGACCATGCTCGCCGACCTTGCCTGTGTCTTCCGCCCGCAGAGCAACGAGGCTCGTGTTCTGATCGGCGGTTTGGGATTGGGGTTCAGCCTTCGACGCGTGCTCGAACTGACAGGACCGATGGCCTTCGTTCAGGTGGCTGAACTTCTGCCTGAGGTCGTGGCTTGGAACCGGGAATTTCTCGCCAGCCTGAACGGATCACTCCTGGCTGACTCTCGTGTGGACACCTTCACCGGCGACGTCTTCGACTGCATCAAGCGAACAAACGCCCGCTTCGATGCTATCCTTCTTGACGTGGACAACGGCCCGACCTCGCTGGTGCAGGCGAAAAACTCTCGCCTCTACAATGCCAGCGGCCTCTCACTCATCCGCCGTGCTCTTCGCCCCGGGGGACGCGTCGCCTTCTGGTCTGCGGTGAGGGAGCCTGCCTTTCTCGACCAACTCAAGCGGGCCGGGTTTCACGCCTTCGAGTATGAGGCCAAGTCCCACGAACGTGCAAAGCGGGCGGCCCATCGCATCTACGTCGGAGAAGTTTGATAAGATTCCTGTCATTGACCGTCCTGCGCCGCCGCCGCTATCGTTCCTCACATGCCCTCGTTCGACATCGTTTCGGAAATTGACAAGCAGGAGGTTGACAACGCGGTCAACCAAGCGCTCAAGGAACTTGCCACGCGGTTTGATTTCAAGGGGAGTCCGGCGACGATTGAATGGAAGCCTGTCGATTCAAAAATCGCGCTGAAGGCCGAGGACGGGACGCGGCTCAAGGCGCTTCATGACATGGTTGTCGGCAAGCTGGCCAAGCGGAACATCGATCTCCGGAATGTCGAGCGCAAGGATCCTGCAATTTCTCCGCTTGGACATGCCACACAGGATTTTCTGATCAAGCAGGGACTGGAAGGCGACAAGGCGAAGGAGATCGTGAAGGAGATCAAGGCAGCCGGGCTGAAGGTCCAGAGCTCGCTTCAAGACCGCCAGGTCCGGGTCACCGGAAAAAGTCGCGATGAGTTGCAGAACGTCATCGCCTTTTGCCGGGGCCGGGATTTTGGTGTCGTTCTGGATTTCAAAAACTTCCGGGACTGATCAGCCGGGGTGGGGATACATCGCGCAGTAATGAAAAAGGCATTCGGGATATTCGGGATCGTCGCCGCCGTTCTCGCGATCCTCGCCGGTTTCGAGCGGTGGATGGGACGCTCGGTTTTCGGGCCTGACGGAAAACCGGGGCTCTGGGAGGGCAGCATCTGGAGCAGCGAGTGCTCGCAGCGCCTGGCCGATGCGTATTCGTTTTCCCACATCGGACACGGGTTCGTGTTTTTCGCCCTGCTCTGGCTCGTGGCCCGGCGGGTTCCGCTCCGGTTCCGGTATCTGGCCGCCGTGATCGTGGAGGCGGGATGGGAGATGCTGGAAAACTCTCCAATCATCATCAACCGCTATCGCGATGCAACCATGGCCCTCGGGTATTCGGGCGACAGTATTTTCAATTCCCTGAGCGACGTCCTGATGATGTCGTTCGGCTTTCTGTTGGCCTGGCGGCTGCCGGTCTGGGCGAGTGTGGTTCTTTTCCTGGCCATGGAGATCGGGTGTGCCCTCTGGGTGCGGGACAACCTCACCCTCAACGTCATCATGCTCATCCATCCGATCGAGGCGATCAAGCTGTGGCAGATGGGCGGACACCCTTGATGCCGGCGGGCCATCTTTCGGGAAATCACCCTTGAGGAAAATGCCGGTCGGCAGATAACCTGCACAGTCCCCATGAATCACTCCCTCCGCTCAATTGCCTTCCCCCTTTCAAGTCATCATTGGCGGCACTTTGCCTGTCGATCCTGTTGGAGATGGATTTTCATCGCCCTCATTTTCCTGAGCGCCACAGCGCTGGTTACCCGTGCTGAGGATGTGCCGATGGCTTTCCAGCCGCTCAAGCCGGGAGCGGTCGAGCCGACCGGCTGGCTGCGTGACTGGGCGCTGGCCGCCGGGAAGGGCATCACGGGGCATCTTGATGAGCGGGCGGAGACCTATGCAAAAGGCTGGTCGGGGCAGGATTTCAAAGCCGGAGGCGTTAAGGAAAAGGGGACCGGCTGGCCGCTCGAGCAGTGCGCCTACTGGCTGGATGGCTTGGTGAGGATGGCCTACATCCTGAATGATCCGGACCTGATCGCAAAAGCGAAGTCCCGGCTGGATCCGGTGGTGGACGGCATTCTGAAAGGGGGCGATTCCTTTGTCTACTGGATGCCGAATAGCATCTTCAATGACGACGGATTCAACAGTTGGGCGCATTCGCACATGGGACGTGCTTTGGTCGCCTATTACCAGGCGAGCGGCGATCCCAGGATTCTGGAAGCTCTGGTAAAAGTTTACCGGAATTTTCCGCTCCCGGATTTTCAGGATGATTTCGGGGTGGTGAACGGCATGGTCAATCTCGACCCGATGATCGACACGTATCTCCTGAGCCGGGATCCGCAGGTTCTGGCCAACGTTCGCTCGGTGCTGGAGCGACCCGGATTCAAGAAGGCGGTCGAAACCTGGAACAGCGGGAAAATAGTTCCCGGGCATGCTGTCATATTTTACGAGAACGAACGGGTTCCCGCGCTGCTGTATCCGTGGACTGGCGACCGGCACCTCCTTGATGCCACAAAGAGCGCGGTGAAATGGAGCGACCAGTCGTTCCTGCTGCCGAATGGTTTGGTCTCCGGTGAGGAACACCTGGCCGGCATCGGCTCCACCCGCAATGTGGAAACGTGCAACGTGGCTGCCGCCAACTGGACATATCTCTGGCTCCTCCGCATCACGGGCGAGGGGAGCTATGCCGACCGCATCGAGCAGATCTTCTTCAATGCCGGCCCGGCACCGATCGCCCGCGATTTCGAGACGATGTGCTATTACCAGAGCCCGAACCGCCTCAACGAATCGCTCCCGCTGGAGGAACCCCACAATCCTTCGCTTGGGTCGTATCAGTTTACCCCGATCGGGCACCCCTGTCTCTGCTGCGTCGGCAACGTGAGCCGCGTTCTGCCGAATTACATCATGCACATGTGGATGGCCACGCCCGACCACGGCCTTGCTGCAACGCTTTACGGTCCGTGCCGGGTGAAGGCACAGGTTGCCGACGGGGTGGACGTCATCGTGGAAAGTAAAACTGTTTATCCATTCGAGGAATCCATCGTCATGGAAGTGACTCCCTCGCGCGATGCGGCGTTCCCGGTTTCCCTCCGCATTCCAGCATGGTGCAAGAATCCCGAAATCCAAATCAACGACCAACCTGTGAAAATGGAGGTGGATGCCAATGGATTCGTGAAGCTCGACCGCACATGGAAAACCGGCGACCGGATCGGAATCCGCTTCCCGATGACGCCCCGGTTGATCTGCGGTCAGGAGACATCCTATCCCGACCAGGACTACTTCCGTCAGGAGGAGGTTGCTAAATTTCATCAGCCGCGCTCCCGCCAGCTCTCGCAGGTGAGGGATGTCCACAATCCATTTGCAAGCGTGATGTATGGGCCGCTTTTGTTTGCTCTCCCGATTGCCGACGAGACTCCGAACCGCGTTGCGCCGGGAGCCGTGTGGAACTACGCGCTGAATGTCGATCCGCGCAGCAGCGGCATCGAAGTCGTCCGCACTCCGATGCCGAAGAATTGGGATTGGTCGCTTTCATCGCCCCTCCGCCTGCGTGCGGATGCTGTGCAGTTCGACTGGAAGCCGACGGAACTCCAGCCGCTCCCTGCCGCTCCCGTGAGCGGCGGCGAGAAGGCGAAAATCGAACTTGTGCCATTCGGCTGCACGAAATTCCGCGTGTCGATGTTCCCGGTCACGGAGAAGCTCTGGGCTGATCGGGCGGCGAAGTGATCGCGCGCTTCAGCGGTTCAGCGTGGAGTTGAGGTGGTGGGTTTCCAGCAGGGGCACGTTGGCTTTTCCATCGCGTGCGAAAATGTATGAGCCGACTGAGTCGCGTTTCGAAGGGTAGATGGTCTGCGCTGTGAAGGCGCGGGAATTGGCGATGACTTCGATGATGGAGCCGTCCACGAAGACATGCAGATCCAGCGGTTCGCCGGGCTTGAGCTCAAATGGCATCCGCTGGACGGTTACGTCCGGGTTTGCTTCGATCATTTTTCCCTCCAGAGCGCGCGAGTGGTAGCGGGTGTAGCGGGTGCGGTTTTTGAGATCGCTTTTCGCAAAGTTGATTTCGATGACTTTTTCCTCAGGAAGATACGAGATGTCGGTGAATTCGTCCTGAGTGGGCGAGCTGGCGACCCGGAAGCCGACCGCCTTCGCGTTGACGTCGGTGAATGTGGCGCGAAGTTCGACGGACCGGGCTGCAGCTTCGGGTAGAGGCAGGGACCGGTCGTCGAGGGTGAGGTCTTTCTCGGTATGGCTGTTGTCGCGCAGAGTCAGAAGCTCATCGGCAGGCTGAAACCGGAGGGTTTTGTCCTCGCCGAGGCTCAGGACGACAGGCATGGAGAAGGAAGTTTTCCACAGGCCGTTTTTTCCAGCGGTGCGCACCTGTCCGAAAAATATCCGCCGGCCTTTGCCGTCGGGCATGGTTTCCGGGGCGGCGATCTGGTCATTGATCCAGCCGATGCGTCCGACACTCTCCGGCGTGAACGTGGTGCCGTCGAAGCTGCCGACATAGTAGCGGCAATGGGTCCAGGGATTATGGACGTGGGAGAGGAGTAGCCATTTGTCCCCGAGCGGAAAGAAGTCCGGACAGGCGGTGTCCTCGTGGATGGACGTCATGTCGCGGCGGCTTTTGTAAAGAGGTCCGACGTATTCCCAGTGGAGGAGGTCCTTTCCGGTGAACAGGCTTGTGCAATCCCCCTCGTAGCCGGGACGGAAGTTCTTGTTGCCGCACAGCAGGAAGTAGGTCTGCTTCGAAGCGTCATACCATGCAGTGGAGTCGAAGATAATGTATTCGGACTTTTGGCCAACAGCCGGCGCGGCGGGTTTCGGCTTCTGGCAAAGAATGGGTTTCTGCTGGATGAATTTCCATTCCAGGAGTTCGTCATCCTTCGGTTGCGCCGCCCAGACACCGCTGTTGATACCGTTTTTGACAACGAGGGGAATGATCGTCGGCAACGGCGCATTTTCGATGGCATCCCCGCTCCAGAATGGACGGGCTTTTCCATCATCGAAGAGGCCCGAATGCAACGTGTCAGGGTGAAATTGCCAGTGCAGCAAGTCCGTGCTGGAGGCATGCCCCCAGTTATCGGGCAGTGCGTTTCCCTGATCATCAAACATGTGCTTCATGAACATCACGTGATAGCGGCCCTTGTGATACATGAGGGCGTTCACATCCCACCAACTGCCGACCGTTGGAGTGAGGTGCCAGGCAGGCCGGTTGTGATCCAGAGCGACCGCTTGATCCAACACATCAGCCTGATGCATGAGCACGCCGGGGGATTGAGAATTACTGCTGGCGGCAGATTCGACAGCCGCAGCAGTCGCCAGGGAAAAACACCATAAAAGGATCAACGATTTCATCGCGGCTTGCCGGGTGGGGGACTTGTTGTTTTCAAAATCGAGCGCTCCCGGTTTGCAAACTTCACCAGGCAACTCATCGTTCTGATGCAGGAATATGCCCAACGCTTCAGCGAAAGGGAAGGTTTTCAGCTAGAGGCGTTCACCGAGGGCTCCTTCACTCCAGGCGTCGAGCAAATTTCTCATGTCCGCGAATGATGCCGAGCGGCCGGAGCGGACGAAATGCCCGCTGGCGCAGTTTCCGGCCAGCAGGATTCCTGCGTCATCGAGCCCGCGCATGGCGGCGGAGAGGCACCCTGCGCCGAAATTATCTCCCGCTCCGGTTGAGATCAGCGGTTCGCGGCAATATGGTCCCGGCACATAGACGGTTCCGTCTGCGCTGGCGCAGGCGGCGCCGTCGTTCGGATGGATGATCACGCGATCGACATCGATGCGCGAACGTAGGAGGGCGGCCAGTTCGGCGACGTCATCAGGAGATTTTTTTCCATGAAAATGGCCCTCGAAGCTTTCCGCCATTTGCCAGGCTTCCTTGAGATTGAAACTCAGGATGGTCCGGCATTGGCGGGTGATCGGTCCCAGTCGGGAGAGCAAATCTTCGCGGTCAGCGGGCGGACGGGTTTCGAATTCCGCCAAGTCCATGAAAAAGTGGGTTTTCTTTGCAGGGACTCCGAGTTCGGTGAGACGGTTGGCGATATTGCTCCAAATCACTCCGGCGTGAGGGAGTTTTCCCCAGTTCACGGCGCTGATGAACCCGGCGTCGCGCAGGAGTTCATCCAGAGCCGTCCCGCCGACACATTCGAGAAGCCGCTCCCATGTTACGTCTCCGCAGGGGGCCATATCGCAGAGCATGACCTTGCCGTCGGTGAATTCCAGACAAGTCGTGTGGGCCGGGTGAGCCAGGGTAAAAAGCCGTTGGGTTTTTCCAACCAGCGCATCATGAAAGATCGGCAAAACCTCCCCCGCGCCCATCGCTCCAATGTAAGTCAGATCGATTTCACCGCCGTGAATGTCATGCATCGCTGCGGCAAAGAGAGGCCCGTTGCCTCCGAATTTGTCGCCCAGATGGCTTGCCGGATACGATGCCGAGACGCCTGCGGCGGCGGCAACTTTCGGGCCGAATTCCGCCATCGAGGAGGGAATCTGCAGCCTTACGAAGGTGTCAATAAAGCCGTCGAAGCCGCAGAGCCCGCGGTAGCGTTCCGCCGGTGCGGCTGTCCGTGCTTTGAAATCAGCAATGACAGGCGCGAGTGAGGCCAGCTCGCGATAAATCGTCATCGGTGTGCTCATGGTGGCGTGGGCTCAGGCTTCCAGGTGCCGCTCGATGTCTTCGAGAGTCCGACCCTTGGTTTCGGGAACCATCATTTTCACCCAGATGAGTTGGAGGACCATCATGAAGCAGAAAAATAGAAACACGTATCCGGGTGCGAAAGCTGTGACCATTGACGGGAAAAACAGGGTGAGGAGGGCGGCGAAGATCCAGTGGGTGAAGCTGCCGAGCGACTGACCCTGCGCCCGGTGGCGGTTCGGGAAAATCTCCGATATCAAAACCCAGATGACCGTTCCCTGTCCGACCGCATGGGCCGCGATGAACGCAAAGACGCACGCGGGAACGATGGCGAAAGTTTTGGTGAAGAACGCCCATGCACAAAGGCCGAGCGAAGCGATGTAGCCAAACGAGCCGATGTAGAGCAGCGTGCGGCGGCCGAGGCGGTCGATCAGCCAGAGGCCGATGAACGTAAAGATGAGGTTGGTGACCCCGATGCCGACCGACTGGAGCAATGCCGCCTTGGCTCCCAGCCCGGCGAGCTCGAAAATTCGCGGCGCGAAATACAGGATCGCATTGATGCCGGAGAGCTGGTTGAAGAACGCGATCAGGAAGGCGAGCAGGATCGGCGTCTTCAGCTGCATGCTCCAGAACCGTCCGGTGCTCGACTTATCATGGGACACCGAGGCGATTTCATCCACCTTCGCCTCGATCTCGGCCTCCGTGGCATCCGGGTAGATGAGGCGGATGACGCGTGCCCCGGCAGCGCGGTCGCCCTTGCGGCCGATCAGCCAGCGCGGGCTCTCTGGAATGATGAGGCAGGCGAGCGTGTAGATGATCGAGGGAACCGCCATGATCCCGAGCATCCAGCGCCATGAGTTTTCCCCGATGCCGGCCAGCAGGAAGTTCGAGAGAAATGCGACGAGAATGCCGAAGACGATGTTGAACTGAAACATTCCGGCGAGCCTTCCGCGGCGTTCCGGCGGCGCGATTTCCGAGATGTAAAGCGGTGAGGCCACGGTTGAGATGCCGATCCCGAGTCCGCCGATGAATCTTGCGATCATGAACGAATAGACGTCGTTGCAGCCTGCTGACCACAGCGAGCCGACGAGGAACAGCGAGCCGATGCAGAAGAGCGTCTTCTTTCTCCCGAAATGATCGGTCGGCCAGCTTCCCACGACCGACCCGAGGACGGTGCCCCACAGGGCCGCGCTCATGGCGAGCCCGTGCATCGCCGGGCTCAGGCCCCAGAGCGCCTGGATCGTCTTCTCCGCGCCGGAGATGACGACCGTGTCGAAGCCGAAGAGAAACCCCGCAAGCGCGGAGACGAGAGACCAGAGGAAGAGACGTGGATTCATGATAAAAGAAAGACTACAGAAGGGTTAACCGCAGATTGGCGCAGATTGACACAGATGGAAGAAGGGAAGACAGCTGAGATGTTGGTGCAGCGACTTTGCATGAAACCTCCCACTGCTTTCTGCCAGAAATAATCTGTGAAAATCGGCGTCAATCTGCGGCTTCATAAATGATGGTCCGGTCATTTTTTCCAGATGGATTTCAGTTCGAAAGCTTCGAGCTGGTGGATGGTGATTGCCCCGCCCTTCACGCTCACCGAGACGCCGAGGTTGTCCGGCTTGGGTATGGCCGCGAACGGCATGTAGGTGAGGCCGTCGGTGGCGAGGACGTTGAAGTAGTTTCTGTCGGCAAAGATCGTAATCGTCTGCCGTCCGTTTTGCAGCGGTGCGGGCACATGCTCGCCCGGGCCTGAGATCTCCTGCTTGGCGGCGTCGTAGCGGATTTCGATTCCGCGCACATTGAACGTCACCTCGCTGTCGGCGGCGGGAGTGAAGTCGGCGTGGATTTCCAGTAGTTCGCCATGGACGCCCGGGAGGGGATTTGCATCACCCCCGGCCAGAGTGGACTTGTCGGATTTCCAGGATTTGCCGCGCAGGGATTCGAGTTCTTTGACCGGTTGCCTCCGCAGGCGCAGCCCATCGGGGGTCTGCCGGAGTTGAAGTTCGCAGGGCAGCGTGAGGAGCTGGTTGAATGGCATGCCCGGCGCGGTCGCACGTCCCCAGCCGATTTGGATGCGGCGTCCGTCCGGCATGTCGCTGAACGTCTGCGGTGCGTAGAAGGAACCGCCGGGACGCATACCGGGAGCGCGTTCCCCTTCGGCGGTGAATTTGGTTCCGTCGAACGTTCCGACGGCATATTCACAGTTTGCGGCGGAGAGCACCCACTTCTTGTTTGAGGCATCGCCATTGACCGGGAGTTGAAAGAAATCCGGGCATTCGAAGAGAAAGTGGTCGGAGTCTTCGCCGCCGCTAGTCACGCTTGAGGGCGTCCAGTCCCGGAGGTTCGGTGACGTGAGGAAATGGATGGTGTGAGTCTGTTTCGGATTCCCTTTTGCGTCCGTCCCGCCGGTGGGGGATGGCTGACCGACATAGAGGACCATCACCCAGCGCTGCGTCGGTTCATGCCAGGTGACTTTCGGATCGCGGTTTCCGCGCGTGATATTATTCACCACAGGATTGCCGGAGAACTTCGTGAACGTGCGTCCGTCCGTGCTGTAGGCGATGCACTGGGTGAAAGGGTTGCCTGCGGCGGTGTAGATCAGCACGAGTGGCGGTTTGCCGTCCTTGCCGAATCCGCTCGTATTCTTCCAATCAACGACCGCGCTTCCGCTGAACATCGCTCCGAAGTCGTCCGGATACAGCGCCTCTCCGTGCTCCTGCCAGTGCACAAGATCGGGGCTGGTCGCATGTCCCCAGTGCGGGCCGCCCGCGTTCCATCCATACGGGTTGTGCTGGAAGAAGAGGTGATACTCGCCGTTGTAAAATACGAGCCCGTTGGGGTCGTTGACCCATCCGCGCCTGGTCGAGAACTGAATCTGGGGTCGCAAAGCCTCGTTATAGAGACCGCCAGCATTCCAGATCTCATCGGAGGTGGTGACGAGATCGATGGCTTTCGAGGATTCGGGAAGATTGTCGATGCGGAGCGTGGCCGGTTTTTCCTTCCACTCGCTGACATCGAGGTGGGCAAACCACTCGGGATTTTCATCCAGATCCAGGTAAAATACCCGCACCGGTGCGCCGTCCACAGTCAGGGTGGCGCGTTGCTTCTGCGACTCCCGGGCCCGGGTTGTTACGGGCAGCAGCAGGTAGCGCTTGTCGAGGGGAATAGTGCGCTCTTGTGTGATCAGCTTGAGGGGCGCATGCACAGCCGTGTCGGACTGCTCGATTTGGTCCACATTGATATGCCCCCAGCCACCTTTCTGGTTGTCCACAATTTCGATGACGGCCGTTTTGCCGGCAAACTCGCCCACCTCCCACGAGCCCGGAGCCAGTTTCTCAGTGCCTCCATGTTCGATGTTCGGTCCCGTGACCGTTCGAACGACATTTCCATCGACAATCAGGTTCATGCAGGTTTTGCCTTCGAACCCACCGCCGCCGATGAGAAACGTGATGAACTTGCGGCGGATTGTGAACTCCGGAGAAGTGAGCGTCCCGGTGCTATTATCCCCACTACCAAAGGAATTAGCGAGGCCGCGACCTTTGAACCCCTCGACTTTCATCTGACGCGGCAGCGCCCCCTGAGCTGGGCCCGGACCGAAGGCGGTGCCCGCTACATTCCAGTCTCCATATCCATCCGCTTCAAAATCCGCGATGACATCATCCGGCTGAGCAGCGTGGAGAATGGGAATGCAGAGGCCAAGGGTAATGAGGACGGGAAGTTTCATGAATTCCTGGAACGGGGAAGAAGTGCGGGGAAGGGAACCGATATGTGCCTTGGATGATTCGCGTGGAAAACCATGGGTGTAAAAACAATTGGCCTCTAGGTTCGTAAAACCTGTAATATCAGATTCACAACCTGTAAATCCTATGCCCAAGCATCCTCTTCATCGCAGGATTTCCGATCAGATCCGCGAAGGCATCCTTTCCGGGAAGTTTGGAAAAGCACAACGCCTGCCGAGCGAGGCGCAGCTTGTTGAGGAGTTCGGCACCTCCCGCCCTACTGTCGCGAGAGCGATGCGGGATCTTCAGGCGGAGGGTCTCATCGAGCGACGTGCCGGCTCGGGATCGTATGTGAGGGAAGTCACCGCAAGCGTTCCGACCAAGCAGTTGGGCCTGCTTGTTCCCGGTCTCGGAACAACCGAAATTTTCGGGGTCATTTGCGGTGAGATTGCCAGCTTGGCGCGGGTGAACGGTTACAGCGTGATCTGGGGTGGATCGGCCCTTTCGCACAGCGACCTGAGCCGGGACCATGCCGAGCAGCTTTGCGAACAGTTCATCCAGCGACAGGTTGAGGGGGTGTTTTTTGCCCCCTTCGAACTGTCGAGCGACAACGAGACGGTGAACGAACGGATCGCCACTAGGTTGCGGGACGCAGGCATTCATGTCGTGCTGCTCGACCGCGATCTGCGGGCGTTTCCGAGCCGGAGCGATTTCGATCTGGTCGGGGTTGACAACCTCGCCGGGGGATATCTGCTCGCCGAGCACCTCGTGAGGCTGGGTTGCCGGCGGATCGCTTTCGTGGCGCGTCCGCATTCGGCATCGAGTGTGGATATCCGCATTGCCGGAGTCCGGGAGGCTCTCCTACGCCACAAGATCGAACTGCGCCCGGACTGGGTGTCGTGGGGCGATCCGGCCGATTTGAAATTTGTGCGCAAGCTGACGGCGGGGAGGCTTTTCGACGCCTTCATCTGTGCCAACGATCATACCGCCGCGGTGTTGATGCGCACGCTGGAGCAGCTCAAGTTGAGCGTGCCCGGTCAGGTCCGCGTGGCGGGGTTCGACGATGTCCGCTACGCCACGCTGCTTGTCGTGCCGCTGACCACGATTCACCAACCCTGCCGGGAAATCGGCGTGACGGCATTCCACACCCTGATGCAGCGCATCGCGCAGCCGGAATGGCCTCCCCGTGCGGTGATGCTGACACCGCATCTGGCGGTGCGGGGAAGTTGCGGGGCCTACCAAGCCAACCGGAATGCTTCTGTTCGGGTGAAGGCATAGTTTTATCCTAACCTGATAAAAATCACCACAAAGACACAAAGAGCACAAAGGGTGGTGGATGAAGAGATGCTTGACGGTGAGATTTACCTGGCGGATGAAACGCAAACGGGGAACCTTCCACTCGCAACCTGCTTCCTTTGTGTCTTTGTGGTAAATCAACATCCTGACGCGCGGGAACAGCAGCTGGTTCGATCTGGCAGAGATGGCCCGCCGAGCCGTCCTGCTGCATAAGTCGGCGGGCTCGGCGATCCCGCCCTACCATTGCGGGGTTTCGAGATTGAGCCGGTTTACTTTTTCCAGATCGATTTCAATTCGAAGGCTTCGAGTTGATGGATTGAAATGGCCCCGCCCTTGACGTTCACAGAGACGCCGAGGTTTTCCGGCTTGGGGATGACCGGGAATGGCATGTAGGTGAGGCCATCGGCGGCCAGGACGTTGAAATAATTTCTGTCGGCAAAGATCGTGATGACCTGCCGTCCTTCTTCCAGCTGCGCGGGCGCATGCACGTCGGTGCCCGAGATTTCCTGCGTGGCCGCATTGTATCGGATCTCGACGCCCCGCACGTTGAACGTCACTTCGCTGTCGGCGGCGGGAGTGAAGTCGGCTCGGATTTCCAGCAGTTCGCCCCGCGCGTCGGCGAGGGGATTTGCATCACCCTCTGCCAGTGTGGGCCGGTCGTTTTTCCATGATTTTCCCCGCAGCGTTTCGAGTTCTTTGACTGGAATGCGCCGCAGACGAACTCCCTCGGGAGTCTTTCGAAGCTGAAGTTCGCATGGCAGCGTGAGGAGCTGATTGAATGGCATGCCCGGCGCGGGAGCCTGTCCCCATCCGATCTGAATCCGGCGTCCGTCCGGCGTGTCGCTGAACGTTTGCGGCGCGTAGAAACAGCCTCGACGTGACTGGCCCTGGATACGTATCTCGTCAGGAGTGAATCGGCTCCCGTCGAATGAGCCGACGGCATAGGCGCTGTCTGCGGCCGAGAGCACCCATTTTCTTTTTGAGGCATCGCCATCGACCGGCAACTCGAAGAAGTCGGGACATTCGTAGAGGAAGAAATCATAGCCTCCTCCGCCTTTTGTCACGCTGGCGGGAGTCCAATCCTTGAGGTTTGGCGACGTTAGGAACTGAATGGTGTGGCCAGGCATGGGTTTTCCGGGCTCGGCGGGGCCCTCGCCGACATAGAGCACCATCACCCAGCGTTGGGTCGGTTCGTGCCAGAAAACCTTTGGGTCGCGGTTGAGAAAGCTGATGTTCTTGAGCACGGGATTGCCATCGAACTTTGTGAATGTGCGGCCGTCCGTGCTGTAGGCGATGTGCTGCGTGGCGGGATTGCCGACGTGGCTGTAGATCAGCACGAGCGGCGGTTTGCCGTCCTTGCCGAATCCGCTGGTGTTTTTCCAGTCAACGACCGCGCTGCCGCTCCATGGGCCCCCGAGGTCGTCGGGATAAACCGCTTCGCCGTGCTCCCGCCAATGCACTAGGTCCGTGCTTGTCGCATGGCCCCAGTGGGGGCCTCCTCCGCTCCAACTATAGGGGGAGTGTTGGAAAAATATGTGATACTCGCCATTGTAAAAAACGAGACCATTGGGGTCATTGATCCAGCCGCATCTGGTCGAGAACTGCAATTGCGGACGAAGCGTTTCGTGGTAGAGACCGGCGGCGTTCCAAACTTCATCGGAGGTGGAGACAAGGTCGGCTGCCTTGGAATCTGCCGGCAGATTGTCAATGCGGAGCGTTGCCGTTTTGCCCTTCCAATCGCTGACGTCGAGGTGGGCGAACCAGTCGGGCTTTTCATCCAGCTCAATATTGAATTTCCGCACGGCCACGCCGTCCACAATGAGCGAGGCGTGCTGCTTGTCCTTGGGTCGGTTTTTGACGGGCAGAAGCAGGTAGCGTTTGTCGAGGGACATCGTGCGCTCGCGTGTGACCGGTTTGACGGGGGGCGTTGGTGTTGGGTTGGCGCAGACCGACTGGACGATCAGCAGCAGCGCAAGAAAATATTTCATATCCTGAGCTACTTGGCCTCCGGAAAAGCCACGCGGGCAACGGGCACCAAGCGGACCGGACCGAGCAGACCGGATTCCAGGAGCGGATCATTGGGGTGATAAGGCTGGTAAGTGGTCCATGTGACGCGCTGGTCTTCCGGAAGCCCGGCATCGCCGATCAGGCGGTTCGGCCAGAGGTTTGTGACTTTCACCTCCAGCTTATTGAGGCCCGATCGTAGCGCGCTGCTCGCATCCACTCGGAAGGGCGGTTTCCAGAGGATGCCGAGGTCCTTTCCGTTCAGCCGCACCTCGGCAATTTCTTTCACCTTTCCAAAATCCAGGAGAGCGGAAGTTCCGTCCCATTCGAATTCGATGGTGTAGGTCGCCGTGCCGGAGAAATGCTTCACCCCTCCATCGGGGTGTTCGGTCCAGGAAATCAGCTTGTCGAGAGTGACTTGTTCAGGAGCTCCCCATTTTGGCGGAAACCTGAGCACCCATGGGCCAGGCAGGACTTTTGAATCCGGCAATGCCTTGACATGGGCCTCCAGCGTTTTGCCCGATGCGGTGGTCGCTTTGTAGTGTCCTGGGGCGCTGGTATTCACAATGAGTTTTCTATCGGACTGAGTGAGACTGGCTGTTTGGGCCGAACCAGGAGCGAGGAGGTTTTCTCCATCGCGCGCAAAGGTCTTGATCGGATCAACCCCCTCCGCGCTTTTTTGGAAGACGACAAACATTGCCTCCGCTGGATCGAAGTGCAGTGAGACGGTGACCAATCCATCTTTCACGGAAAACACCGGAGCGGGTTCGATCCGGCCTGTTTCCGGATGCCATATCTCAGGAATCCGGTTCCCTGCGCGGAATGTCAGACGGGCGGTGACCGGATCCATTTTCTGACCCGATACAAAATACGCATCGGTGTCGCCGATCTGCCGGTGGATGAAGGCGAAGTCCGCAGGCGAGTCGGAGGAAAAATCCGGCGGGGTTTTCAACTCCTTGAGAATGTCGGCAACAGGCACTCCCCACACGACACGGCCTTTGCCATATGCGTGGGATGTCACGTTTTTCCCATCGCAATCCCCCCAGACTTCGGCGGCGAGCCTTGAAATTTCCGCGTTGGCATCCGGTTGGTTCGTCAGGCTGGGGGATTTCATGGGACGCGGGCCTGCCACGATGGCGCCGGCCTTGACCAGTGAGGCAATGGTTTTAAGAACTTCCGGGGTCATCCTGTTCTCCTCGGGAAGCAGCAGAAGGCGGTAACTCATGCCATCCGGCAGAACGATCCGGCCGGTTTCATCCACACTGACGTGATTCAGAAGGACGTCCGTGTTGATCGCATCGAAGCTGTAGCCGTCGGGCAGTTTCGGTTCTTTGCCGGTGATGGTATTTGGCGCGCCCTCGCCATAGAAGTAGGCGATATCAGCAACGAAGAGGCCCTGCTGGAGGAGATACTGGCAACGTTGCAGGTAGGCGACCCACGCCCGGGCCTGCTCCCACCACGTTTGGGTGCGTTCAAAATTGCTGCCCCATGGCCCCATGGTTACTCCGGGCGCGCGATCCATCCACGGCTGCATCGCGTAACGGTGGAAGACAAACCGGTTGATGCCGCGGCAGAAGTTCAGGTCGCCGATCGCTTTGAAATCAAACGGCGCCTTCGTCCATCGCGCATCCGGGATGAACGCTGTAAACGCCTCCGCTGCGACGAATTTTTTTCCAAACACATGCGCTGCGCTCGCGGGCTCCCGGCTGTCATTGTGTCCGTCCATCCAGAATTCCCCCATCGGCACATCGGTGAACTTCTGGCACTGGAGGGAGTCCGCAATCGTAGGGCTTCCGATGCCTGGGGCTTCGGCAGTGAGAAGCATTCCGTGCTTGGCGCAGAGCTCCTGAAAAGTTCCGTAATGGTTTTCGGCGATCAGATCCGCGATGGTGCGGCGGAAGTCCCACAGAAAGCGCTCGCTATCCTCCAGCGATCCGACCGCACGCCCGGTCAATGTCGGCAGCCACGGTGTGGGGTCGTATTTGCGCCGCTGAGTAAATTCCGCGATGAATGCCGGGGTCCAGTTCTGGCAGCCGGCTTCCCAACTGTCGGCGAGCACCATTTTGAGCGACTTGCCGGCGAGGGGGCCTGCTGCCGCGATCACCTTGCCCATCATGTTGTTGAAATGAGCCTCGACCGCGCTGCGGCTCATCTTGTCGCATTCAAGCCCGCGGTCGGCATCCATCGCCGGATGAATCTGGATGCCGGTGGATGTGTGGCCCATCCGGAGGATTGTCCAATTGCCCGCTGGCACATCCCAATCCAAATGACCGTCCGGCTTCATGCGGGCGGTCAAATTCAGCAGGCGTCCCGGCGGGATGCACACCTCGGGAGGAAGCGGGGCATCCGTCGAGGTTGACGGCTTCCGATCCCCGCGCGTTTCGAAAGCGGCTTTCTTTCCGATTCCCGGAATTCCCGGCGCACCGAATTGGACGCCGGAAAATGTGATCGTCTTCGAGCGCTCGTTCGAGGTGGTCATCGACAGTCTCACGAACCTTGCCTTTGTGGGAGGCAGGCTGATCGTCGTCGTGGTGTTGAGCTTGATGATGTAGAGGTCCACATCGCCGAGCTTGCGGAACGATTTTCCATCATCGCTTGCTTCGATTTTTCCACCGACATAGACGGTCTCGTCGGCGTCGGACTTGAGGAGCAAGCGGAGCGTGCCGAATGTCACTGGCTCGCGGAACTCGAACAAAAAGCTTTTCGGGGCGTCTTTTGTAGGGATCGGGATTTCTGTTCCCGTGCCGACATCGCCGTCAAGCATTGCTTCACCGTCGATCTTCTGTCCGTCGGAGCTGATCTTCGGATCGAGAAGGGGGGCTGCAGTCTCCTCGCCCGGCAGCGTGGGAAACGCAAACACGGCGATGTCGCGGTAGTATCCGCGGACGGTATCAGGTTGTTTCAGCTGAGCGGAAAATGAGGATGGCCCTTTTACGTTGGTTTCGCTCCAGACCACCTTCTGCATGGATTGGTCCACAGGCACCCACGGACCTCCCGATTCGCTCCAGCCCGGGCAGTTGTGGATCGCGAGTTCGAGCCCGAGCCGCTCCGCCTCCCGGATTGCATGCTGGGTCAGCGCCATCCATTCCGGGCTCAGCGTTTTGATTGGTCCGGCTGGTTCCGTGTGGCGCAGCAGGTCGTCATGCTGGGCCGCGTTGAAGATCTGAGCTCCTCCGATGCCAATGCGCGCCATGGCTTCCAGATCGGCGGTGATGCCTTCTTTGGTGACGTTGCCATTCATCCAATGCCACCAGGTTTGCGGGCGCGCGTCCGCCGGGGGAGTGGCAAAACCCTGTTCTAGCCGGTCTGCTGACTGAGCATTCATTGCGGACAGCAACACTGCGAAAGACCAAAGAAAAAATGCGCAGAACCGGGGGAGTCTCATCTGGCCTTTGATACTGGACAAAGCGTGGCTTCCCAATGAAAAACTGACCGATACAATCCTCCCCGGAAACGAATCATGTCAAAATTTCAAATCGTGCGGATTTGGTTGCTTCTTCTTTGCGTTGCGCCGTCGGGGGCATTTCGAGCCGCAGAGCCGGGGATCACTGGTGATCCTGCGGACATCGAGGTCATGAACGCATATGAAATCGATCAGTTCGAGCCCGGGGTCAGGCTTTTTTTGGACCGTCCCCATACGCTGAAAGAAGTGCCGCGCCGGCTCAGCGGGAAAAAATTCATCCGCGGCTCGATTGAATGCCTGAGTTTCCGCTGCGCGAAGCCCGGCACGGTGACCGTGCTGACGGCGGAACCGGATAATCCGCACGCAGGGAGCCTGGCCTCGACGCTGGAAGGCTATGGGTTCACCTGGGACAAGGAACAGAAGACATTCCAGCTTTTCGGCACATCGGCCATCGACCGGGTCCGGGTTTATCGGAAGCAGGTGGAGAAAGGTGATGAGTTCCGGCTGGGAAAATGGGCCTTGCTCGTGGGGCCTGGCAATGTGACCAGCTGGGTTCCCCAACCGCCGAAACCGTGGAATGAAAATGACGGGGAGCTTCTTTACAACGGGATCCGCCTTCCCAGGGAATGGCCGCCGCGCTCGATTGCGGCACGGACACTGGAACCGATCGATGTGCCGTATCTCGATCATCCGCCGAAGGTGATCCCGATCGATCTCGGGCGTCAGCTTTTCGTGGACGATTTTCTCATCGAGACAACCGACCTGAAGCGTTCGTTCCACAAGGCGAAAAAATACGAGGGCAATCCGGTCCTTTCTCCGGAGACCGAGATGGAATTGAACCGGTCGCGCAATGCCGTCGCCTGCCCGAAAAGCGGCGGCGTCTGGTGGGATCCCGGGCAAAAACTTTTCCGCATGTGGTATGAGGCCGGCTGGCTGAATGCCATCTGCACCGCGACCAGCCGCGATGGCATCCATTGGGACCGGCCGAAGCTCGATGCGTTTCCCGGCTCGAATCGCGTGCTGGATCCCACAATCATGCCAGACTCGTGGGCTGTTTTTCCTGATTACGAGGACAAGGATCCGCAAGCGCGGTGGAAGATGTTTTTGCATGGGCCCGACGGGATGGGGCTGTCCCGAAGCGAGGGACTGCTCATGGTTTCTCCCGATGGTATCCGCTGGACGAAGCCGGTCGAATCCGGTCCGACAGGCGACCGCAGCACGATGTTCTATAATCCGTTCCGCAAGAAATGGGTGTTCAGTATCCGGTGGTCAACGCCTGCTCCGGAAACCTACCGCAGCCGCCACTACTGGGAGCGCGACGATTTCCTGAAAGGTCCGAAATGGGACGCGCCGTTTGTCGGCAATGTCGACAAGCCGAATGCCCCGGTTTTCTGGGCGAGGGCCGACCGGCTGGATCCACCCGATCCGAAGTTCAAAGTCCAGCCGCAGCTCTACAACCTCGATGCGGTGGCCTACGAAAGCATCATGCTCGGGATTTTTGAGATTTTCCGGAATCCCGGCGGCGGCGGCCTTCCCAAGATCACCGAGCTGAACCTAGCCTACAGCCGGGACGGATTTCACTGGAGCCGTCCGGATCGTGAAGCCTTCATCCCGGCCTCGCGTTCCGATGTATGGGACAGGGGGTATGTGCAGTCGGTCGGAGGAGTTTGCGTGATTCAGGACGACCAACTCTGGTTCTACTACACCGGGTTTCAGGGTAATCCCGCAAAGGCCAAAAACCATTGGACAGAGAACGGCGAGTATGACCGCGGCAGCACCGGCGTCGCATTTCTCCGGCGCGATGGATTTGTTTCCATGGATGCGGATGACAAGCGCGGATCCCTGACAACCCGTCCGGTGACTTTCACAGGCCGGCAGCTTTTTGTGAATATTGAGGCTCCGAGCGGCGAGTTGCGGGTGGAAGTGCTCGACGAGTCCGGCAACGTCATCGCCCCGTTTACCAAAGAAAACTGCGTGCCCGTTTCCATCGACAAAACCAGACAGATGATCTCATGGAACGGCGCGGAGGATCTTTCCGCGCTCACCGGCAAACCGGTGAAATTCCGGTTTCATCTGAGCAACGGAAAGCTGTTTTCCTTCTGGGTGAGCCCCGACAAGTCCGGAGCGAGCAACGGCTACGTCGCCGCTGGCGGACCGGAATTCAGCGGCCATAGGGACTCTCCCAGGTAGCCATCTGAATTACCGGGGCGGCAGGTGCCTGCGAGACGTGGGCTTCGCACAGCGCATGAATTCCCGTGGTTTGTCCGGGAAGGATCCGATCCGGACAGATGTCGCAGAGGGGCCGGAGCACAAACAGCCGATCCGCGATCCCGGGATGGGGAAGGGTTAGGGCATCGAGTGACATCTGAAGATTGTCGCAATACAGGAGGTCCAGATCGAGAGTGCGCGGCCCGTGGAAGGAGTGATCTGCAGGACGTCCGAGCTTGTGCTCGATGGATTGCAGGCAGGCCAGAAGCTCGAGCGGGGAGAGGGAGGTTGTCAGTTCGATGGCGGCGTTCAAAAAGCGCGGAGAGTCGTTCGGACAATCGACAGGCTCGGTCTCGTAAATTTTCGAGCAGAGGAACGGACCGGGCCCGTCGTGAAGTGAAAAAAGGAATCGCCTGGCTTCGCGAAGGGAGTTCAGGCGGTCACCAAGGTTGGATCCGAGTGCGATTCCGGCTCTCATCCATCAGCGGAGACCGAGAACATCCTGCATATCGTAGAGTCCTGCGGGACGCGTGATGGCCCACTTGGCAGCGCGGAGAGCACCCTTGGCGAATGTGTCTCGGCTTGAGGCCTTGTGCGTGAGTTCGACGCGCTCGCCGGTGTTGGCGAAAATAACGGTGTGATCGCCGACCACATCTCCTCCGCGGATTGCGTGCATTCCGATTTCCGTGCGGGTGCGTTCGCCGGGCATGCCCTCGCGTCCGTGGCGCACCTCGTCATCATAGGAAAGGCCGCGCACTTCGGCGAGGATCTCAGCGAGCCGCCGCGCCGTTCCGCTGGGAGCATCCTTTTTGAGTCGGTGGTGCATCTCGACGACCTCCAGATCGAAATCCGGTCCGAGGATTTCGGCAGCCTTGAGGGTGAGCCAAAAGAGCGTGTTCACGCCGATGCTGAAGTTGGGAGCATAGACGATCGGGATGGATTTTGATGCGGAGACGATCCGGGCCCGGTCGGCATCCGAGTGCCCGGTGGTTCCGATGACGAGCGTCTTTCCCCCGGCGGCGCACGCTTCCGCGATGGCAGCGGTTGCCGGCGCATGGGTGAAATCAATAACGGCATCGCAGAGGTTGAGGGCGGATGCAAAATCATCACCCTCGTCCACTCCCGCAGAGACGGTGAGTTCGGGATCTTCCGAAGCGCAGGCAACCAGGGCGCATCCCATCCGGCCCTTGGATCCATTGATGAGAAGCCGGATCATTTGAGTGCCTCCAGAACCTTGCGCAGCCTGTCGCAGTTCGCCGCAGACATTTCACAGAGCGGCAGGCGGACATCGGGCGCGATTGTGCCGCGGAGCGAGAGGGCAAATTTGACCGGAACCGGGTTGGGTTCGATAAAGAGGTCCTTGAAAAGAGGATAGAACCGGCGGTGGATCGCGGTGGCGCCGGCGGTATCCCCGTCCAGCCAGAGCCGGACCATGCGGGAGACTTCGGCAGGATAGAGATTCGAGGCCACGCTGATGACCCCGACGGCACCGACCGAAAGGAACGGGACTGTCAGGGAATCGTCGCCGGAGAGAATTTCAAACTCCGGCGGAAGGACCGCGTGAAGCAGGCTGACACGTTCCACGGATCCACCGGCCTCCTTGATGGCCCGGATGTTCGGGCAGTCCTGCGCAAGGCGGACAACCGTCTCCACGCCGATCTCAATCCCGCAACGTCCGGGAATGCTGTAAAGAACCAAAGGAATTTTGACGGATTCCGAAATCGCTTTGAAGTGGCGGTAGAGGCCTTCTTGGGAGGGCTTGTTGTAGTATGGCGCGACCAGCAGCGCGGCGTCAGCACCGAGGCGCTCGGCTTCCCTTGTCAGGGCAATGGCTTCAGAAGTGGCATTCGATCCAGTGCCGGCGATCACCCGGCACCTGCTCCGCGCGGCTTCGATTGCCGTGCGGATCACCCTGTTGTGCTCATCATGGTCAAGGGTTGGTGATTCCCCGGTGGTGCCGACCGGAACGATTCCGGTGATCCCTCCGGCGATCTGCTCCTCGATCAGGCCACGGAAAGCTTCCTCGTCAAACTGGCCCTTGCGGAATGGCGTGACAAGGGCGGTATGGGTTCCTGCAAATGACATATTCCGAAACCACTACAATGAAAACAGCCGTTCGGAAATAAAATCTGAGGCGTCGGGAATTTCCCCAGACCGGTGTCGGGTCCTTGGTTCCTGGTGTCAAAATCCGATTTTTGAGGTAACCTCTGCTGCATGAAGTGCATTTCTTTCATCATCGCCCTGATATTGCTTCGGGTGCCGTTGGCAGTGGCCGGAGAGAAGGCATGGGACGACGTCCGGACGTGGGTTTATCAGCTTTGCGATTACAAAGACGGCAAGCTGGATGAGATCGCCGGATCCGGGTTCGATCTTGCGGTGGTGGATCTTTCCCGCGAAGGGGGAAGTGATTATTTTACCCGGGAGGAAATCGAAAAGCTCAAGGCATCAGGAACGCTTGTTCTCGCCTATTTCGAGATCGGTGCCATCGAGGAAGGCAGGCCGGAATGGGGTTCGGTTCCGGTCGACCTTAAGGCCGGCAGCGTGGACGGGTGGCCGACGGAGCAGTATGTCAAATTCTGGGATGACAAATGGTGGCCGGTGGTCAAGGGGCGTGTGGACCGGGCTCTCGATGCGGGCTTTGACGGTGCCTATCTCGACATGATCACAACCTACGAGGAGATTCCGGGTTCGGACATGATGCTGGAGCAGAGGGCAAATGCGATGGTGGACCTGATTGTCCGCATCTCCCGTTACGCAAAGGAAAAGAACCCGGCCTTCAGGATCGTCCCGCAAAATTGTCCCGAGCTTTACACGTGGACATTCGCGGAGCCGAAGCCGAACCGGAAGTATCTCGATGCCATCGACGGCATCGGCATCGAGTCGGTTTTCTACATCGCCCATGACAAGCCAGCGAAGCAGGCATGGTGCGAGGAAAACCGGCAAAATGCGCTCGCCATCAAACGTGCGGGAAAAATGGTCTTCGGGATTGATTACGCAAAAAAAAGCACCTGCATCGCGGACGCCTACAAAAAACTCCGTGCGATCGGGTTTGTCCCGTATGTCAGCGTCCGGGAACTCAACGTGATCGTTCCGGAGAAGCCCTGAGG
>Ga0163199_1000167_pt1 | contig 41873 bp, 36 predicted proteins | sample PL_2010_150m_FD_113537 | JGI IMG/M metagenome (GOLD analysis project Ga0163199, IMG submission 113537) | Freshwater microbial communities from Powell Lake, British Columbia, Canada to study Microbial Dark Matter (Phase II) - PL_2010_150m | ecosystem: Environmental > Aquatic > Freshwater > Lake ...
CAGGCGCGCCGTTGGGGGCGGAAACTGGCTTCGGGCTACGCCCTTCGCCACTTCCCGCCCCCAACCGAAAAAGCGGACAATTCATGTGCTACAGAACCGGACAAGTCTAAAAACCCGCGACACCACTTTTTTCTGCAGCGTTTTGGAAGAGGGGCCAGCCTCGCCCTCTGCACCTGGCAATACGTTTTGCGAGTGCTGTGACAAGTTCAGCGCATTCAGCTTTTCTATCCGAACATTGGAAGATTGCACAGGCTGAAGCCGCAGCAACCGCTAATATTCGTGGCACACAAGAACCTTAACCCGGGAGCTCGATGTGACGGCTTCAATAGCAACCAGCCAGGCCATTCTCGTCGTCGGCGGCGGCATCAGCGGCATGACAGCCGCGCTCGAGGCAGCCGAATGCGGCAAGCAGGTCATTCTGGCGGAAAAGACTCCGACGCTGGGTGGCCGCACCGCCCTCCTCTACCGATACTTTCCCAAGATGTGCCACCCGACCTGCGGGCTGGAAATCAACTTGCGTCGCCTCAAGGGCAATCGCAACGTGCGCACCATGACCATGACCGAGGTGCTCGCCGTTTCCGGGCGGCGCGGCGACTACACGGTGACGCTGAAAGTCTCGCCGCGCTATGTCACCGAGAACTGTACCGGCTGCGGCGACTGTGCCAATGCCGTTAGCGCCGAGATAGACAACCCTTACGAGTACGGTCTGGCCAAGACCCGCGCCGCGTATCTGCCACACGCCATGGCTTACCCGCAGCGCTACGTGATCGATCCTTCGATTGTCGGCACGCCGGAGGGCGAGAAGGCCAAGGCGGCCTGCAAGGTCGGCGCCGTCGATCTGGAGATGAAGGAAACAACCGTTGAGATCAAGGTCGGCGCCGTGATCTGGGCGACCGGGTGGAAGCCTTACGACGCGGCAAAGATCCAGCCCTACGGCTACGACCGCTTCGCCAACGTCATCACCAGTCTTGAATTCGAACGCCTGGCCGACCCGCACGGCCCCACCGGCGGCAAGATACTTCGCCCGTCGGATGGCAAGGAGGCGAAAGACATCGCCTTTATCCAGTGCGCCGGCTCACGCGACGAGAACCACCTGCGCCACTGTTCGCGCATCTGCTGCATGGCGACGCTGAAGCAAACCCAGTATGTGCGCGAAGCCTGCGGCGACGATGTTGCCAACCCCGGCAAGTCCACCGTGTATTACATCGACATCCGCGCGATCGACCGCCTCGAAGACTTTTACGCGATGGTGTGGAACGATCCCACGGTCAGTTTCGTCAAGTCCAAGGTTGCCAGGATCGTCGAGGACAAGGAGTCCAACCCGGTACTGCACGGTGTGGATACCGAGGGTTATCACCGCTACGCCACTACGCATGACCTGGTTGTGCTGGCCGTGGGAATGGAACCCGAGGCGAACGGCATCAAGCTGCCGGACGACATGCTGCTCGATTCGTCGGGCTTCATCGAAGGCTGCAAGGGATCCACCGGGGATGAAGGCATGTTCGGCGCCGGCGCTGCCAGCAGCCCGCTCGATGTCAATCGTTCGGTACAAAGCGCCACCGCCGCCGCACTGCGTGCCATCACGGTGATTCACAAAACGGCCCGTACGGAGCAAGTCTGATCATGGCTGACAACAAATTTGCTGCATATGTCTGCTCCGGCTGCGGCCTCGGCGACACAATCGACATCAAGACGCTGGAAAAGATCGCGCAAAAGGAAGGCAAGATGCAGGTGGTCAAGAGCCATCCCTTCCTCTGCAATGACGAAGGCGTGCAGATGATCAACGACGACATCGCCAACGAAGCCGTCACGCATGTCTGCATAGCTGCCTGCTCGCGCCGTGCCAAGACCGAAGCCTTCCACTTCCCCACCGTTGCCATGTCGCGCGCCAATTTGCGCGAAGGGGTGTTGTGGATAGTCGCAGCGGGCGAGGCGCACGACGAAGTGCGCCAGGAAATGGCCAACGACTATGTGCGCATGGGTTGTGCCGAACTGAAGAAGATGAAGTTGCCGGCGGGCAACCCCGATACGGCACAAAACAAGCGCATCCTCGTCGTCGGTGGCGGCATGTCCGGCCTGACTGCAGCGCTGGATGCCGCCGATGCCGGCTACGAGACGGTCATCGTCGAGAAGCAGAGCCAACTCGGCGGCTGGGCAGCGAAACTATGGAAACGCGTGCCGTTCAAGGCGCCCTACGCCGAACCGCAGGATACCGGCCTGACCGCGCTGGCGGCCAAGGTCGGTTCGCATCCGTTGATCAAGGTTCACCTTAACTCCAGCCTGGCTGAAACCGCCGGTGCGCCGGGACGCTTCGCGGTCAAGATTGCGCAGGAGAGCGGTGCCGTAACCGAAGAAACGGTTGGCGCCATCATTCAGGCCACCGGCTTCACCAGCTATGACATCGCCAAGCTGCCGGAGCTCGGCGGCGGCCAGGCCAACGTGGTCGACCAGGCCGGCCTGGAAGCGCTGGCGATCGCAGCCAACGGCGGCACCATCAAGCGCGCCGACGGCAAGGAAGTCAAGTCGGCAGTCTTCGTGCAATGCGCGGGCCAGCGAGGCTCCGGCGGTAACGGCAGCGGCCAGCACCTCGACTACTGCTCGGGCCATTGCTGCGCCACCAGCATCAAGCAGGCGATGTATTTCAAGGACCAGAACCCCGACATCGACACCGTGGTGATGTATTCGGATCTGCGCGTGCCTGGCATGGGCGAGGACTTCTATCGCAGCGCCCAGGAAAAAGGCGTGATCTTCACCAAGGCCAAGGTCACTGCGGTTACCGGAGGCGATGCGTGCACGGTCGGGTTCAAGGACCTGATCCTCGATGAAGACACCTCGGTCAATGCCGATCTGGTGGTGCTGGCCACCGGCCAGGTGCCCAGCGCCGGCGTCGAACTCGACGCCTGGACCCAACTCACCGCCGAAGCCGATGGCGGCTCGGACGAGGCCAAGCAGAAGATTGTCGTGATGAACAAGACCTCGGTGCTCAATCTGACCTATCGCCAGGGGCCGGACCTGCCGCAGTTGAAGCAGGGCTTTGCCGATTCGCACTTCATCTGCTTCCCCTACGAAACCCGCCGCACCGGCATCTACGCCGCCGGTCCGGTGCGGCGGCCGATGGACATGTTGCAGGCAACGGAAGATGCCACCGGCGCAGCATTGAAGGCCATTCAGGCGGTCGAAAACGCCAGCCTCGGTCGTGCCGCCCACCCACGCTCGGGCGACCTGTCCTACCCGCTGGTGCGCCTCGAAGGATGTACCCAGTGCAAGCGCTGTACGGTGGAATGTCCCTTCGGCGCCATCGACGAGGATGAAAAGCGCTTTCCGGTGTTCAACGAACAACGCTGCCGCCGCTGCGGCACCTGCATGGGCGCCTGCCCGGTGCGGGTGATCTCGTTCGACAACTACTCGGTCGATACCGTCGGCAGCCAGATCAAGTCCGTGGACATGCCCGACGAATTCTCGGAGCGGCCGCGCATCCTGATTCTGGCCTGCGAGAACGATGCCTATCCGGCGCTCGACATGGCCGGCCTGTCGCGCATCGTGTATTCGGCCTTTGTCCGCATCATCCCGGTACGCTGCCTCGGTTCGGTCAACACCATCTGGATTACCGACGCGCTCAACGCCGGCTACGACGGCGTGATGATGATGGGCTGCAAGAGGGGCGACGACTACCAGTGCCATTTCGTCAAGGGTTCGGAACTCGCCCACTACCGCATGAGCAAGATCGGCGACACGCTGACCCAGCTTGGCCTGGAACCGGAGCGCGTCGTCACGCAGGAAGTCGCCATCACCGACAACCGGCGCGTGGTCACGCTGATCAACGACTACGTAGCCCAGATCAATGAACTCGGGATGTCGCCCATGAAGGGCTTCAATTAAGCGAGATGACAATGAGCAACGCGAACATGCAGGCGGATTTGAGCAAGCCCGTGCCCTACACCAACAACTTCCTCAAGGAAGTCGAGGAGCGCGTCGAAGAAGGCCACATGGTCAAGATGTGCATGCAGTGCGGCGTCTGCGCCGGCTCCTGCCCCTTCGGCCCGCACTGGGATCATTCGCCGCAGAAAATCTTCATGATGATCCGGGCGGGCAAGCGCGAAGAGGTGCTGACGTCCGACTCGATGTGGATGTGCACCTCATGCTACAACTGCATCGTGCGCTGCCCGCGCGAGTTGCCGATCACGCACATCATGCACGGCCTGGCCAACTATGCCCACCGCCTCGGCCTGGTGACCAAGGGCCAGCCGACGCGCGATGTCACCAAGCTGTTCTGGGACAACCTGATGAAGGTGGGGCGCATCAACGAGCTGACGTTCTCCCTGGCGCTGTATTTCAAGGACGGTTTCGTGCAGGGGATCAAGAACTCGCTGGCCATGCAAAGTGCCGGTCTCGGCCTGCTCAAGGCCGGACGCCTGAACCCGATGGAAATATTCGGTGGCCACAAGTGCAAGGACAAGAGCGGTATCCATCGAATGATCGCCAAGGCGCGCGAGATTGAAGACCGCCGCCGGGGTCTGGCTTGACAGGAGATTGAGACGAATGGCTAAGAAACAGTATGCGTTCTACCCCGGCTGCTCTTCCCAGAAAGGCGCTTCGGCCGCGAACTACATCGCTTCATTCGGCGTCATGTGCGAGAAGCTCGACATTCAGCTGAACGAAATTCCCGACTGGAACTGCTGTGGCGCATCCATCGGCTACGGCGAGGGCGGAGAACTGCCGCGCATGGTGCTCAACGCGCGCAATCTGGCCATTGCCGAAAAGGAACTGCCAGGCCAGGATGTCGTGTCCGGCTGTCCGGCCTGCTGGCTGGGCTTGCGCGAGGCGGTGGATCGCCTGCACGAGCACGACGGCTTGAAGACCGAGACCAACGAGGCGCTCAAGGAAGTCAAGCTGACCTATCAGGGCACAAGCAACGCCAAGGCCCGCCACATGACCGAAGTGCTGATCGAAGACATCGGCTATGCGGGCATGAAGGCCGCCGTCGTCAAGCCACTCAGCGGGCTCAAGATCGCCGGCTACGTCGGTTGCCAGGCGAACCGGCCTTACGGCATTGCCGGCGAATCGTTCGAGAATCCGCTGTATCTGGACAAGATGATCGAGGCCGTCGGCGCCGAGGCCGTTCCCTACGAACAGAAAGTCGCCTGCTGCGGCGGGGCTCTGGCTTTCTCGGAACCGGAAAAATCACAGGCGCTGATTCGCCAGATCGTCGAATCAGCCTACGACAACAATGCCGAGATGATCGTCACGCCATGCCCGCTATGCCAGGCAAACGTGGAGATTTATCAGGCGGAGATCAACAAGAAGCACGGCACCAAACTCAACATGCCAGTGCTTTACTACTCGCAGTTGTTGACCGTCGCCTACGGTGGCAGCATCAAGGACGCCGGGCTGAACGGTCAGTTGCTCCGCGCCGAAAAGCTGGAAAAGATCGCCGGCAAATAGTCTGCTTCATCCGCTCGCGGGCGGGTGGGTGCAGCAGCGGTTCGCCGTACCTTCAGCGCCGACTCTTCTTCAATCTCAGTCGAAGCCTTCGTCGCCCTCGGCTTCAGACTCCATGGCGCGCTTCTTGGCCGCCTCGCGCTCTTCGATCAGGCGCTTTTCCTGCACCCTGGCGAGACGCTCCTGGGCCGCCTCCGCTTTCAGCGAAATGCTTTCTTCGCCAAACATCACCTGGCGCAGGAAGCGGAAGGCGAATTGCAGCAGCGCGACATCATCGGCCAGCACGGCATCCTTTTCCGTTTGCGGCAGGTCGAACAGCTTGCCGAACGATTCCGCCGTGACGAATTCGCGAAAGCGGTCGATGTCGTAACAGGCCATGAAGAACAACTGGCGACTGCGCAAGCTCGGCTTGCCGATTGATGGTCCGGAGGACTGCTTTTTCAGCACCAGTTGGCGCCAGCCGCGAGCCAGTTCGTCATAGTCCTCGAGTCCCTGCTCCTTGCGATAGTCGGCGATGGTGATACGGCGATTGACCTCGTGCCCCTTGCAGTGGTCTTCCTTGACGATGGCGTAGGAGTCGCGGTCGACGTATTCGTCCTGCTTGCGCATGGAGAGCAAGGCCACCGGGTAGTAGCGGCAGGCGGTTGGCCGGTCTTCATAGATGCCGCAACCTTCCGGCTTCATGAAGCGACAGGCGGTGCCGCCATCGACGGAGCGAAACTTGACCCCGGCGATGCTGTCCTTTTCCATTTCATAGGGCACCGTGTAGTCCTTGAGGAACTCGGTGGAAGTAATGCCCAACCGGGTCTTCAGCCGCAGCACGTCGTAGGGTGTCAACGAAATGTCGATGTTGGAACAGCAGGCGTTCCAGCAGCCGATGCCCTTGTGGCAGGAAAACTCGATGACATGGGTTGCCTCCACCAGAGTGGGGAGAACGGGACTTTGCGGAAACGGAATATCGGGCCGGGACATGAGAAACCTCGTGACAACTGGGTTGATGGCTGACAAAGAAGAAAAAAGGCCGAAAGCCTTGCGGCTTCCGGCCTGAATCTTACAGGCTGCCGGACCTTCGCGTTAAGCGGCGGCCTTGAACAGCTTGGACTTGTCCACCAGATCGACGTGCTTGCGCTTGAAGCAGGTCCACTTCTTGGTGTGCTTGTCGTAGATCGAATTCACGAAGCAGTGCCAGTTCTTTTCGTCGACAAAGTTCTTGTCGGTGCGATAGTAGAAACCGGGGTAGCGGCTCTCCTCGCGGAACTGGATGTGCTTCATGTGCACTTCGGCGGTCAGGATGCGATGGAAGTTTTCCCAGGCGCGCAGTAGCTCGTGCAGGTCCTTGGCGCGAAGCTTCTTCGAGTCTTCCTTCAGCAACTCGAGCTTCTCTTCGGCGACTTTCAGCATCACGTCATTGGTGTTGTAGTACGTGCTGCAACCGGCAACATACTCGTCCATGATCTTCTGCAAGCGCATCTGCAGCATCTTGGGCGTGATGTAGTTCGGGTTGACGTCGATCGCCGTGCTGTAGTCCTTGTGTTCCAGGAAGGTGCGCACCGGTTTCCAGATCGCTTCGGAGATCTGTTCGGGGGTCTCGTCGAACTCAAGCTTGAAATCGGCATTGTCGAGTGCATACTTGACCATCGCCTTGGCGGCGAGGCGGCCTTCGGCATGAGCACCGGAGGAGAACTTGTGGCCGGAAGCACCGACGCCATCACCCGCCGTAAACAGGCCCTTGACCGTGGTCATCGAGCGGTAGCCCCAGTTCCAGCCCTTGGGCAGGTGTGCCGGAACGTCGGCGTACTCTTCTGTGGTCGGCGCGCCGAGATCGGTCGGGCCGGACACCCAGATGCCGCAGCAACCGGAGTGCGAACCGAGCAGGTAGGGCTCGGTCGGCATCAGTTCCGAGTTCTTCTCGCGCGGATCCACGTTCTCGCCGACCCAGATGCCGCACTGACCGACGCACATGTCGAGGAAGTCTTCCCAGGCTTCCGCTTCGAGATGCTTCACTTCCTTCGGCGTCAGGGTCTCGGCCAGTTTGGCCAGGGCGGTAACGGTGTCCATGTAGATCGGGCCGTGACCGTCCTTCATTTCCTTCAGCATCAGGTGGTTGCGCAGACAGGCCGGGGGAACGATGGCCGAGCCGTAGGGCGGGTAATCGTTGAGCATTTCCTTGTTCTTGACCATGTAGTCTTCGCCATAGGCGTTGGTGGCCTTGGCCTTGAACAGCAGGAACCAGGCACCGACCGGACCGTAGCCGTCCTTGAAACGGGCGGGCACGAAACGGTTTTCCATCATGGTCATCTCGGCGCCGGCTTCGGCGGCCATGGCATACGTGCTGCCTGCATTCCACACCGGATACCAGGCGCGGCCCGCACCCTCGCCCACGGAACGCGGACGGAACAGGTTGACACAACCGCCGGCGGCGAGCATGACGGCCTTGGCCTTGTAGATGTAGATCTTGTTCTCGCGCACCGAGAAACCGGCGGCGCCGGCGATGCGGCTGGGATCGTTCTTGTCGTTGATCAGATGCACGATGAACACGCGCTCTTCGATGCGATCCAGGCCGAGGGCCTTCTTCGCCGCTTCGGCGACGATCCACTTGTAGGACTCGCCGTTGATCATGATCTGCCACTTGCCCGAACGCACCGGCTGGCCGCCGTCCTTCAGCGACGGAATGCCTTCCTTCTCGGCATCGGCGCCATCGTGACGGACGCCATCGGCGTCGGTTTTCCAGATTGGCAGGCCCCACTCCTCGAACAGATGCACGGAGTCGTCGACCACGCGGCCCAGGTCGTAGACCAGGTCGTCGCGGGTGATGCCCATCAGGTCGTTGGAGACCATGCGGGTGTAGTCGGCGGGATCCTGCTTGTCGCCGATGTAGGTGTTGATCGCCGACAAGCCTTGCGCCACGGCGCCCGAGCGATCCAGCGCAGCCTTGTCTACCAGCTTGATCTTCAGTTCCTTGCCGGTCTCGGCCTTGAGGGCTTCGGCCCAGCGCATCATTTCATAAGCCGTACCGCAGCAGGCCATGCCGCCGCCGATCAGCAGAATGTCCAGTTCTTCCTGGACGACTTCCGGTGCTTCAAATGTTCCAGCCATTTTTGGTTCCTCGATTTGTCGATGACGTAGGGATCAGCCGCGGCGGATCAGTTCTTCAGGCTTGCCGGGGCGATAGCCGCCCATCACCGATTGGGTGAACACACCCGCGGCGGTGAGATCGGCCATTTTCGGCATGGGCTTGCCACCGAACGGATCGATCGAGCCTTCCGCGGTAGTGCGGATCGGAAACTTGAAACGCTTCAGGGTGCCATTGCGGAACTTGATGGTCCACATGATGGAATCGGAGCCGCGCAACGGCTGCACCGAACCGCCCAGCGGCACGATGTCGGCGTAGTGACGGCACTCGATGGCGCCCTGCGGACAGATCTTGACGCAGGAGTAACACTCCCAGCACTGCTCCGGCTCCTGGTTGAAGGCCTTCATGGCATGGCCGGTTTCGGAACCGTCCTTGTCCAGCTTCATCAGGTTGTGCGGGCAGATGTACATGCAAGCGGTCTTGTCCTGCCCCTTGCAGCCATCGCACTTTTCGGTACGAACAAAGGTTGGCATAGCTTTCTTACTCCTTGGTTGCGATTGACTTCAAAAAAATTACTTCACCGAGACTCCCGCCGCACCCAGAACCGGCGGCGGACATCATTCCACTTTCCAGGCATGCCGCTACTTGGCGGAATGCCCTTTCAACTCGACCTTCACGTTTTCTTCCTCGGAAAGGCCCGCATAGTATTTCTGCAGAACCCTGGCCACTTCGGGCCGGCTGAATTCGACCGGCAGGTCCTTGCCCTCGGAAAGCATCGAACGCACCTTGGTGCCTGACAGCAGGATGCGGTCGTCCTTGGTGTGCGGGCAGGTGCGCTGCGAGCACATGCCGCCGCACTTGTTGCACCAGAAAGTCCAGTCGATGTTCATGTTGGCCGTTTCGAGCGAGCCCTTGGGGATCTGGTCGAAAATCTTCTGCGCATCGAACGGGCCGTAGTAATCGCCCACGCCGGCGTGGTCGCGGCCGACGATCAGGTGCGAGCAGCCGTAGTTCTGGCGGAACAGCGCGTGCAGCAGCGCCTCTCGCGGACCGGCGTAGCGCATGTCGAGCGGATAGCCGGCCTGGATCACGGTGTTGGGAGCGAAGTAGTTCTCGACCAGCACGCTGATGGCCTCGGAGCGCACCTCGGCGGGGATGTCACCCGGCTTGAGGGCGCCCAGCAGGGAGTGAACCAGCACACCGTCCATGGTCTCGATGGCAATCTTGGCCAGGTACTCGTGCGAACGGTGCATCGGGTTGCGGGTCTGGAAGGCGGCGATGCGAGTCCAGCCCATCTGCTGAAACTTGGCGCGGGTCTCGGCCGGCGTCATGAACTGGTCGCCGTACTTGTCCTTGAAACCGCCCGTAGACAGCACCTTGATCGCGCCGGCCAGGTTGTACTTGCCCTGGTCCATGACCATTTTGACGCCGGGATGCTCGATGTCGGTGGTCTTGTAGACCTCCATGCACTCGTGGGCCTTGTCGATGCTGTACTTCTCGTTCACCTTCATGGTGGCGAGGATTTCGCCCGTCTCGCCATCGGCCAGGGCGATGTCGCTGCCGGCCTTGACGGACTCGTCATCGGTCGACAAAGTGACGGGGATCGGCCAGAACAGTCCGTTGGCCATCTTCATCCCGTCGCAGACGCCCTGCCAGTCGGTACGGGTCATGAAGCCATCAAGCGGGGTGAAGCCACCGATACCCATCATGATGATGTCGCCGGATTCGCGCGAACTGACCTTGAACCGGGGCAGTGTCTTGGCGCGTGCCAGTTCCGCCTGCAATGCCGAGCCTTCCAGCAATAAGGGTCGCAGTGTGCCCCCGCCGTGCGGATTTACCAACGCCATGCCAAGCCTCCCCGAAGTATGGTTATTCTTTGAAGGTCGCAGGTTAACAAATTCCCTCGGGACACCGCTGCGAATATTTCTATTTGGGGATAAGGGGATTGTTTATGGATTGCGCCAAGGCACTGATCAGCGGCTCTGATAATATTTGCCACCATGAAAGCAGTGATACTCGCCGGCGGGCTAGGTACGCGCCTGGCCGAAGAAACCGTGCTCCGCCCAAAACCCATGGTTGAAATTGGCGGCAAGCCGATTCTTTGGCACATCATGAAGGGCTATGCGCACTTCGGCATCACGGATTTCGTGATCTGCCTCGGCTACAAGGGCTACATGGTGAAGGAATACTTCGCCAATCTTGCATTGCACAACTCCGACGTGACCATCGACCTGGCGCACAACCGCGTCGACCTGCATCAAAACCATTCCGAACCCTGGAACATCACGCTGGTGGATACCGGCGAACAGACACTGACCGGTGGCCGCCTGCGCCGCATTCGCCGCTTCGTCGAGGGCGAGGATTTCTGCATGACCTACGGCGACGGGGTAGCCAACGTCGATGTCGGTGCGCTGCTTGCCTTTCATAACGCGGAAGGCTGCCTGGTGACCGTGACCGCCGTGCGACCTCCCGGCCGCTTTGGCCGTCTCGACCTGCAGGGCAAGCGGGCAACAGGTTTCCAGGAGAAGCCCCGCGGCGATGGCGACTGGATCAACGGCGGCTTTTTCGTCCTCTCGCCTGCCGCGCTGGACCACATCGAAGGCGAAGACACGCTGTGGGAAAAGGAACCCTTGCAACATTTCGCGGCCAGCGGACAACTCGCCGCGTTTCGTCACGACGGTTTCTGGCAACCGATGGACACGTTGCGCGACAAGAACCATCTGGAAGAACTCTGGACTACAGGCCAGGCACCCTGGAAGCTGTGGCCGTGAACCCGGGTTTCTGGAAGGGCCGCCGGGTATTCCTGACCGGCCATACCGGCTTCAAGGGCGCGTGGCTGGCGCTATGGCTGCAGAAAGTCGGCGCCGGCGTGACGGCGTTTTCGCTCGACCCGCCGACGATGCCGAATCTGTTCGAGGCTGCACAGGTAGCCCGGGGAATCACATCGATCCGCGGCGACATCCGCGACTACGATGCGCTCGCCGCGGCACTGAGTGACAGCGGCGCCAGCGTCGTCTTCCACCTCGCGGCACAGGCCACCGTGGCAGATGGTTACCGCTTTGCGCGCGACACGTTCGCCACCAACGTCACAGGTACCGTCAACCTGCTTGATGCCATACGTGACTGCCCCCCGGTGACAGCCGCGATCATTGTCACCAGCGACAAGTGCTATGTCCCGTCGCCCGCAGGCAAACCCTTGCGCGAGGACGATCCGCTGGGCGGCAAAGACCCATACAGTGCCAGCAAAAGCTGCGCGGAAATCGCCGCAGCCTCGTGGCGCGAATCGTTCTTCGGCACCGACGCCACGCCGCGAATCGCGACCGCACGCGCCGGAAACGTGATCGGCGGAGGCGACTGGGGCGCGCACCGCTTGCTGCCCGACATTGTTCGCGCATTTCACGCCGAAGAACCCCTTTCCCTGCGCATGCCGGACGCAATCCGGCCATGGCAGCATGTACTCGAAGCCCTCTCCGGCTATCTGCTGCTGGCGGAACATCTGTGCGGCAAAGAGGGCTCCCGTTACGCGCGGGCCTGGAACTTCGGCCCGGCGGAAGCAGACCACCTCACCGTCGGCGAAATCGCCGAACGCTGCGCAAATCTCTGGGGCGGGAACGCTCGCGTTGAAATCGCCAAAACCAACTTCCAGAAAGAAACCGAAACCCTGCGCCTCGACGCCACACATGCACGCGCGACTCTTGGCTGGAATCCGCGCTGGAAAGCCGACCAGGCCCTGCGCCATACGCTCGACTGGTATCGCGCCTGGTATGCCAATCCCAGTGACAGCGCCCACATCCGTGCCCTGACACTTGCCCAGATCGGCGAGTACACTACGACGCAATGACACGATGAGCAACAAGTTGCGCGCCCCTATGGCGCGACTGGCCTTGTCTCAAACAGCCAATTTTCAATCCACATCGGAGCAACCTCAATGAACACATGCGAAAAGGAGATGCTTGATCTCCTGAAGAAGCTTAAGCAGGAGTATGGCGCCGTCTCGGTCAAGGCCGAATTCGAGGCAGAAGGCACGCGCACGGACGAATTGTTGAGGCTGATTGACCTTGCCCGTCGCGCCGACTTGAAAGTCGGCTTGAAAATTGGAGGATGCGAAGCCGTCAGAGACTTGATCGAGAGCAAGCAATTCGGCGTTGAATTCATTGTCGCGCCGATGGTCGAGACCCCATACGCCCTTCGAAAATTCATCGAGGCAAAAAACAAGGTCTACACGAAGGATCAGCAGGACGATACCGACTTCCTTTTCAACCTGGAAACCATCACCTCCTTGAACTGCCAGGATGCCCTGGTCGAGGTCGCAAAGACCGGGAACGGGGTTGCCGGAGTTGTTTTTGGCCGTGTGGATTTTGTGGGTTCCAGAGGACTGGATCGAAATGCCATTGATTCCGACGAAATTACTCAGTGCGTTATTTCCACCGCTCACCTGTGCAAGGCTGCCGGCCTTGATCTTGTCGTTGGCGGCGCGGTGGCGATTGACTCATTGCCCGAGTTGAAAAAGATCAGGCAAGTGCATCTCACTCGATTCGAAACCCGGAAAGTCATTTTCCTTGCCGAAGCGCTCGACAACCCCCGCATGGAAAATGGGCTCAAGCAGACCGTGTATTTTGAGTTGCTGTGGCTGAAAAACAAGCGCGACTACCATGGAGCAATTCAGGGAGAGGATGCCAATCGCATTGCAATGCTTGAAGCCAGATGGCAAAAGCTGAAGACAGAGTAGTCGATTGCCGGAACAAACGATCCTCTCTTGCAGGCACACGCCAATGCCAAATTTTTCAGTCGCGGTTTTCGGCGCTTCGGGCGCAATTGGCCAAGCGGTCTGTGAATGGTACTGCAGCAAAAATTGTGACGTCATCGGCATTGGCCGGAACAGTCCGGCCCATGCCGAAATGCCGTCTGCGGCAGAATGGATTCCATGGCAAGGGAGGGAGGACGTGAAGTCCCTTTCAGCTCTGGAGGGGCGGCAACTGAACGCGATAGTCTGGGCGCAAGGCACCAACTTCAGTGATGACGTGCTGAGCTTTGACCTGAGTGCGCACCAGGAGATGTATGCGGCAAACGTCTCATATATCCTGCTTAGCCTGCAGGCGCTGCTGAAGATAAACGTGCTCGCGCCTTCGGCGCGGCTGTGCATCGTCAGCTCGATCTGGCAGAACATTGCCAGGCAACACAAACTGTCCTATTGCATTACGAAGTCCGCGTTGCATGGTTTGGTGCAATCCCTTTCCGTGGATCTCGGACCGTCGGGCTACATGGTGAACGCGGTGCTCCCGGGCCCGCTAGATACCCCGATGACCCGCGCCAACTTGAGCAGCGACCAACTTCGCTACTTTGAGGAATCGGCGCCTCTGAAAACCCTGCCCTCTCTGAACGACGTGTGCAACCTGGTCGGGTTCCTCTGCTCCGACGACAATACCGGAATCACCGGACAATTCGTCGCCGCTGACAGGGGGTATTCCCATGCGCGATTCATTTGAGGTCGATTCGTCGTCGGGCAGCTATTCGGTTGTTTCCGATACCGGGTTGCTCGCCGGGGCTGTCGACAACAATCCGTCTGCTATCTTTTTGATTGACGCGCGACTCAAGCAGCATTTATCGACAGGTGCAATCCGCAAGATAGAGATTGAAGCCAACGAAGACAGTAAATCGCTGGAATGCATTCCACGGATCATCGGCAAACTCAGGGAGTTCGGTGCCAACCGTACCAGCCATCTGATAGCGATCGGCGGCGGAACCATTCAGGACATCGCCGCATTTTCGGCCTCGATCTACATGCGCGGCATCCCATGGACCTATATGCCCACCACAATGCTGGGCATGACCGACTCGTGTATCGGTGGCAAATCCGCGATCAACGTTCTCGGCTACAAGAATCTGGTCGGCAATTTTCATCCGCCCGCGCAAGTATTGATTGATCTTAAATTCATTGAAAGCCTGAATGCCGAGCAGATGGTGGCGGGGTTATTCGAGGCAGTGAAAATTTGCTACGCCCGCGGCTACCAGGCATTTCAGGACTATCTTTCCGACTCGCCTGGTGCTTCGATGAACCCGCTTGATGCGCAGCGAACCATCATGCATTCGTTGAGAACAAAGAAATGGTTCATTGAAATCGATGAGTTTGATCAGAATGAACGTCTGTTGCTGAATTTTGGGCACAGCTTTGGCCATGCCCTTGAAGCCGGAACCGGATTCCGGGTATCCCATGGCATTGCAGTCGGAATCGGGATGCTTGTTTCAATTGAGTACGCCAACATGCAAAGCCGGATGTCCAGCGCCGGACGATCAGTAACGGAGCAATTGAGGAACTACATCCGGTCCCTGCTCGGCGAATCCGATGCGCGCGTCGTGGAGCCGCCGCCACCAATCGATATCTCTCTGGTCATGGAAAAGTTCGAAGGCGACAAAAAGCATCTGTCGGATGTCTATCGTATTATTGTGCCCAAGGCAAATGGAGCGCTGACGGTGGCATCCAAGCCACGAAATCAATTTGTGCAGGGAGATATTGCCACGGCCTATGAGCACGTTTTTGCCGAAATCGGCTGGGACGTGGTGTCAGCAATCAAATAAACGATCGAAAGTCTGCTGCATTTATGCTGAATTCATTGCATCCAAACGAGATGCATCCACAGGCAGTCAAATGAATTACAAGATAGGCCTGAATAATTGACAATTATCGTGATGGACTTCTTCATGCGTATTGTCAAAACCTCACCCAAGCAATCGGCGGAATGGCATTACCGGACTGGAATGCTAGGCGTGGTAGCAATCATCGGGTTATACAATTCACTCTTTGCGTTCAGTTTTTTGCCGCTCACCGAGGGCTGGTTTTCGGTCTATGCACATTTGATTCTCGACGGCAAGATGCCGTATCGTGATTTTTATCTTTACCTGACACCGCTTTATCCAATGCTGATGGCAGCCATCATTGGTTTGCTCGGCGACTCGTTTCTCATGTTGAGGTTATTGGGTGTTCTCATTGTAGTTGCGATCGCCGTTCTTTTGTATTTGGTACTTGCGAGAAGCTTCAGACCATCTTCGTCGATGATTGCATCGATTGTGGCAATTATTTACTACCAGTCTGGAGTTGCGCACATCTCTTACGATTTCACACAAGTATTGACTCTCTTCACACTGGCAGCAACCTGGGCACTCGTTATGGCTAGCGACACCGGTGAAGACGAGGCACTCGCGATAGAGACTCTTTCATGGAACAGGCCGGTCATCCGTCGCGTAATGCTGGCAGGATTGTTCGCGACGCTTGCATTTCTAACGAAGCAAAGTAATGGCGCGTTTGTCGTTGTGTCGGCTTGGCTTGGATGCGCCTACATTGCGGCCCCATACCGACAAGATGGCTGGAGACTGATTCTTGCTTTTGGTATAGGGTGTCTAGTACCCCTGACAGTCATACTGGTTTGGCTTTTCCACGCAAATTCATTGCAGGCTTTTATTGGACAGATATTCGGCGATGCCCTCGCGGCAAAGGGTTCCTTAAGCGTAGTCCTGTTCTCATGGTTGAGGGATATGCTTTCGCTTGTCTATTTGATGAAGGTAATCACAGCTTGTAGTTTGATGGCTCTAGTACTCTTGTGCTCTTTCATACTTGGAAAGTTGCTTGCCGACTCTGCCCGACCTCTTGTCCGTACAGGGCGCGAGAAGTTCCTGCTTATCACCTACGGGTTGCTATGTTTGATAGCAATCGCAACCACCTATTTGACCGACTTCTCCTCCCTCGCTTATCAAATAGGGCTACAGGCAAGCAATTACATCATTTCAACTACCACCACCTTATCTGCTCTAGTGCTCACTTTGGCGGCGATTGGATTTTCTATTCCTGCGATTAGAGCTTTTCTTTCACCTCCGACTGTAGTTATCGGCATCATGTCGGCGGGAATGATCTGGGGAAACGGGACTTCTGGCGGTTTAAGCGAGATTAGTGTCTTTACAATGTTTGCATTAGTCTTAGTGGGAATGCTGGATCTATCTCAATTTCGCTACGTCGGTCCTACCTTAGCAGTGGTATTGGCAACGTGCTTTATTTGTTTTTTTTCATCAAACAAATTTGATGCGCCTTATAGCTGGTGGAGCATCGAAGAACCAAGTGTGTATCAAGCCGGCCACTCATCTAACGCTGCTCTCGCAAGGGGGCTAAAGATGTCGAAGAATACTGCGACAAATTTAGACGAATTGACAAGTTCACTTGCAACCGGCCCACAAGATGGCGACATTTTCGCATTTCCCAATATTCCAATCGTTTACCTACTTTCGAACCGGTGGCCAAACTCAAAAGTTATCGTGCCTTGGTTTGATTTCCTTTCCGACGAACACGCCAAGAAAGAAGGTAGCCGTTTGTTAGAAGTGCCGCCTGCGATCATTGTCAACTTGAAACTACCCCCGCTGGTTTGGAGCGAGCATGAACGCCTTTTCCGGAATAGAAAATCTCTTGGGCAAAGAGACATTCAGAGTGCAATATCTGAACTGACCAGAAATCACAAGGCATATCGACTAGAAATGTCGCGTGAGATATCGCCCAATTGTTGGCTTGAAGTGTGGCATAGAGTTGCTGACAACAAACTTTAACCAAGGGGTTCTGATGGAGGCGTGGTCTCTGGAACAAGATTTCAAGATTGTTGTCGATTCGTGTGAAGAAGTCTGGCAAACACTGCGCGGCAAACGACTGTTCTTGACGGGAGGCACTGGCTTCATCGGCTGCTGGCTGTTGGAAAGCTTGCGGCATGCAGACATGGCTCTTGGCCTGAACATTGAAGCCGTCATCCTGACCCGAGACCCTGAGGCGTTCCGAAGCAAGTTGCCGCACTTGGCGAACTATCCAGGCTTCAGTTTCATTGCAGGCAATGTGTGCGATTTTGCCAGCCCTCCCGGCAGGTTTTCGTACCTCATTCATGCTGCCACTGATGCCAGCGCCGAACTTAACGAAGTGGATCCGCGGCGGATGTTCGAGACGGTCATTCAGGGCACCCGGCGCACGCTGAACTTTGCTGTCGAGGCTGAAGCGGTCCGCACACTGTTCCTCAGTTCCGGTGCAGTCTATGGACCCCAGCCCTGGGACATGGAGCAGGTTGCGGAGACCTGGCACGGATCACTCAACTGTACCGACCCTCGCAATACCTATGCAGAAGCCAAGCGGGCGGCCGAGATGCTTTGTGCCATCTACGGCAAGCAGTTCGGCCTCAAGGTCTCGATCGCCCGTATCTTTGCCCTGCTCGGCCCCTATCTGCCGCTCGACATACATTTCGCTGCCGGCAATTTCATTCTGGATGCAATTGAGGGTAAGCCAGTAATCGTCACTGGCAACGGCCAGCCGTATCGTTCATACCTATATGCTTCCGACCTTGCGATCTGGCTTTGGCACATGCTGGTCAGAGCCGAACCAGGAAAAGCCTACAACGTCGGCTCGGATGAATCGGTGTCCATCAAAGAACTGGCCAGTCGTACTTCTGCGTTGCTTGCCAACGGCAAATATCAGGTACAGGGAGCCCCTGACCCCGGATGGAATCTGGGTCGATATGTTCCCGATACCGGTTTGGCCGGTCGCGACCTGGGCTTGTACCGGACCGTCTCCCTGGACGATGCGATACGGCGAACCGCACTATGGAATGGATGGAAGGGAAAATGACAAAAATGAAGTTGTCGGATTATGTTGCGCAAAGGATCGTCGACCACGGAATACGCCATGTATTCATGGTCACCGGCGGCGGTGCGATGCACCTCAACCATTCCCTCGGCGTCCACAAGAAGCTGGATTGCGTGTTCAACCATCACGAGCAGGCATGCGCCATTGCGGCGGAAGCCTACTACCGGATGAGCAATCGCCTGGCGATTGTCAATGTCACCTCGGGTCCGGGCGGTACCAATGCCATCACCGGCGTGTACGGCGCGTGGGTCGATTCGATCGGCATGCTGGTGCTTTCCGGACAGGTCAAGTACGAGACCACGGTGCGCAGTACGGGACTGCCGCTCAGGCAGTACGGCGATCAGGAACTGGACATCGAGGAACTTGTGCGCCCGATCACCAAATACTGCGCCATGGTGACTGACCCGCAAACCATCCGCTACCATCTCGAAAAAGCTCTCTACCTGGCCACCGCCGGCCGGCCCGGGCCATGCTGGCTGGACATACCCCTCAACATCCAGGGCGCGCAGATCGATCCTGACGCGTTGTCAGCCTTTCATCCAAACGAACTGGACGAGCCATGGAAGCGCACCGACCTCGCCGCGGTCGGTACAACGATTTTCGACAAGATTGCCCATGCCCGGCGACCGGTGGTTTTTGCTGGCGGAGGCGTACGGCTCAGCGGCCAGCACGAGGCATTCATTCGCCTTGTGGACAAGCTTGGCATTCCAGTGGTAACCGGCTGGAACGCTCACGACACAATCTGGAACGCCCATCCGAACTACATCGGGCGCCCTGGGTCGATAGGGGATCGTGCCGGAAACTTCGCGGTTCAGAATGCCGACCTCTTACTTGTCCTCGGCAGCCGCCTGAACATTCGGCAGGTAAGTTACAACTGGAAATCTTTTGCCCGTGAGGCATACAAGATATGGGTGGACATTGACGAAACGGAATTGAGAAAGCCCACCGTCAAAGCCGACCTGCCGGTACACGCCAGCCTGAGCGATCTGTTGCCGATACTCGCGGCTTACCCCTACGGCACCCCTTCTGAAGACCACAAGGAATGGCTGGCCTGGTGCAAGGAGCGACAACACCGTTTCCCGGTCGTGCTGCCGGCGTACTGGAACAACCCGCGCATCAATCCCTATTGCTTCATGCAGGCGCTGTTTCAACAACTGGATGCCGGGCAGACCGTGGTCACCGGCAACGGCAGTGCCTGCGTGGTCGGCTTTCAGGCCGCCGACTTGAAGCAGGGGCAGCGGCTATGGACAAACTCCGGCTGCGCCACCATGGGTTACGACTTGCCGGGCGCCATCGGCGCCTGCAAGGCGTCGGACGGCAAGCCCGTGGTCTGCCTTGCCGGTGACGGCAGCATCATGATGAACCTGCAGGAACTGCAGACAATCGTCGGCAACCGCTTGCCGATAAAAATTTTCATTCTCAACAACAATGGTTACGTTTCCATTACCCAAACGCACCGCAATTTCTTTGGCGGCGTGGAAGTCGGCGGCGGACCAAAGAGCGGTGTCAGCTTCCCTGATTTCGGCCGCCTTAGCGCAGCCTTTGGCCTGCCCTACCAGCTTTGCGAAAGCCACGACACAATGGCTGCGGCGATTGCCGCTACGCTGGCGGCGGAAGGCCCAGCCGTGTGTGAAGTAGCGCTGGACGAAACTCAGCCATTTGCGCCCAAACTGGGCGCAAAACAACTTCCGGACGGACGCATAGTCTCTCCCCCGCTCGAAGATCTGTCCCCGTTCCTCTCCGCCGAGGAACTACGGGAAAACATGCTGATCAGCCCGATGGAAAACCAATGACGAAACAGGGCCGATACGGACTGGATGCGATCCGGCGTATCGCGGGCCAGCACGAAACAAAAGTCAGGTTTCTTGTCGCGGGTTTCTTCAACACCGTCCTCGGACTGATCACCTACCCGGCCCTTTATTTCCTGACGGCACCGCTAACGCTGCACTACCTGAACATTCTGGTTATCAGCCAGGTGATTTGCGTGTCGATTGCCTTCCTGACCAACAAGTTCCTTGTATTCCGCTCTTCCGGAAGCGTCCTTCTGGAATTCGGGAAGTTCATCACATTCCATTTGTCCTACTTTCTGGTGAACCTGGTGGCATTGCCCGTCATGGTGGAATTCGCCGGCATGAACCCGGTGTGGGCCCAAACACTGTTCGCGGGACTCGTCATCGTCAGCAGCTATTTCTGGCATAGCCGGATTACGTTCTCGTCGACAAAGGCCACCAGTTGATGGCAGAGTCGGGCTTTCTCAGCCGGACGTGTCCCGTCTGCGGCAGCAAGGCGCCGCCGCAGGCCTCGGTACATTCAACCATTCGGGCAGAATCATTGTCTTTTGACGACTTGATTCCCCACTGGAACGGTTTCTTCAAGGACAAGACCTTCTTTTCCTATGCCCGATGCAAACAGTGCGATCTGCTCTTTGCACCCGTCTTCTTCAACCCGGCGCAACTGGAACGTCTCTACGCACAGATGCCGCCCAACATGGCTGAGGTTCCCATTGAAGCGCTGCGCCGAACTCAACGGGGCTATTTCAATGCCCTCGGCAAGCACTCCACGCTTAAGGGAAGCTACCTCGAAGTCGGGCCTGACATCGGGCTATTTGCCGAAAACTGCGTGCGCGAAGGGCAATTCAACGAGTACTGGCTTTTCGAGCCTAACCACGCCGTTCTGGCCAAGCTCACCGGAGTGGTCGCAGGATGCAATTATCATATCAGCCACAACATGCTGGGTTTCTCGGATGTGCCGGACCATTCGGTAGATGCGGCGGTAATGATCCAGGTGCTGGATCATCTGCTTGACCCCGTCGCCACATTGCGCCGGGTGCGCGAGAAACTTGGCCAGAATTCATGCCTGTTGCTGGTTACCCATGATGAGTCCTCGCTGCTGCGACGCCTGTTCGGCTCGCGCTGGCCGGCCTTCTGTCTCCAGCATCCGCAGATATACAGCGCAAGAACCACGCGCACCCTTCTGGCTGCAACCGGCTTCAATACGCTTCGGCAAGTCAAGACCCGCAACTACTTCACGGCAAGCTTTCTGTTAAAACATCTATCATGGGCACTTGGAGCCAAGGTTAAGTCGGTTCCTGATCTTGGCCACATCACGCTCGGACTCAAACTGGGCAACATCCTTACCATTGCGACTCCAGAAGGAGAATTAAGGTAATGTCCGAACGCCAACTGCTAAGCATCGTCACCCCCTGCTACAACGAGGAGGAGAATGTCGAGGAGTTGTACAGGCGCATCAAGGCCGCCATCGTCGACCAGACGAAATACGACTTTGAACTGATTTTTATCGACAACCACTCGCGAGACGGAACGGTAGCAAGACTGAAGCAACTGCTGGCGGGAGACCCGATGATCAAGATCATTGTGAACGTCCGCAACTTCGGACACATTCGGTCACCCTACTACGGCATCCTTCAGTCTCGCGGCGCGGCAACCATATATCTGGCTTCGGACCTCCAGGATCCTCCGGAGCTGATTCCCGAGTTCATCAGCCAGTGGGAGCAAGGCTACAAACTGGTAATGGCCACCAAGCCGGTAAGCAAGGGAACCCCATGGTTGCACGCCCTGCGCAAGACTTACTACCGCATGCTGGACGGCATTTCGGACATTTCCCTGGTGCCGGACTCAACCGGCTTCGGCTTGTATGACAAGGAAGTCATCGACCACATGCGCGAGATTGCCGATCCCTATCCGTTCCTGCGCGGTCTGATCTGCGAACTCGGATACGAAGTCAAAACAATTCCCTTCGAGCAGCCGCGACGGCTGCGCGGAATATCAAAGAACAACTTCTATACCCTTTACGACATCGCCATGCTCGGCATAGTAAGCCATTCGAAAGTGCCCATCCGGATTGCGGCCCTTGCCGGATTTTTGCTGGGAGCCATTTCCGTGCTTGTGGCGATGGTCTTTCTCGTCCTAAAGCTACTTTTCTGGAACTCGTTCCCGCTCGGAATGGCGCCGGTCATCATAGGTCTCTTTTTCCTGCTCGGAATCCAGTTGCTGTTCATCGGCGTTCTTGGCGAATACATCGGATCAATTCACACTTACGTCCAGCGCCGCCCCATCGTAGTGGAAAAGGAGCGACTGAATTTCTGACACGGCCATTCCCGGACACTACAGCAGCGCCATCCCATGAACACCCCGTCGCAACTCAATGCATCCTCAAGGTTGCTGATCTGCCTGATCGCAATCATCCTGCTGACTGCGATAAATTTCTTTTTCCATGGCTTTTTCCAGGGACCGACGCGATTTTTTGGGCTACTCTGCACCGACACCTACGATTTTTTTCCCGGACCGCTGCTTCACTCCGAGTACCGTTTCACGGACTATTTCGACACGCAGAAATTCCGGCCGGATCGCGGACAGACCTCCCAACTTCCCCCGACCACAATACTGCTTTTTCAGTTGTCCCGATTTCTTACCGAGGCCACAAGCCGGGTCGCATCCCTGGTCATATTTTCCATCTTTCAGATGGCCGTATTTTCCGCATCGGTTGGACGCCTCCTTGGGGCCGGCGGCGGCAATCACGGACTTTCTGTGCCCACCCGATTCTGGCTTGCATTTGCCATAAGCATTTGCAGCTACCCGGTATATTTTGCAATCGACCGTGGGCACTTCGCACTACTCGCATGCGCGCTGGTCAATTTCGCGATCGACTCTCACTTGCGCAACCGGCGATGGAGCGCCGCCATTTTGATTGGTCTGGCCGCCGCTCTGAGAATAACACCACTGGTTTTTGCCGCAATCTATCTGAATCGGCGCGATTTTCGCTACCTGCTCGCCGCCACGGTAACAACCTTGGTTTCCTGGGCCATCTCCCTGGCGCTTGTACCCCTTTGGCTGAATGGATACGGACTCGACAACTGGCTTGACAGCTTTTCCAACTATGCCCACATGTACATAAGCTGGCCTGGCGGCCTGGGTTGGAGTTCGTCGCTGTACAACCTGGTTCGACTTGCCCGATACCTTATCGGAATTCCGATCGACGCAATTCTGGATTCCGCCTACTTCGCTGAGCGGGTCTATTCGGTGGCCAGCATTGCAATCCTGGCACTGCTCGTTTTCCGCATCCGCCATATCAGCAGCATCACCGCATTCGCCCTTCTCACCTGGGCATCGATTGCCCTGCCTCACGTCACGGGAGACTACTATCTCTCGGGACTAATCGCACCCATGGTGTTGCTGGCAACAAGAAGCAAGCCCGACCTCGTCGCGCTGACGCTTCTGATCCTTTTGCTTGTTCCCAAGGACTACTTCTATTATTACGTCACGGTGTACAAGCTATTCGATTTCAAAATTATGGATATCTTCGAGTATCAAAGACTGCTGAGGCGAGGTTATAGCGCCGTCAGCATTCAGGCACTGATAATCAACCCGCTGCTTCTCGTCATTCTGGGACTTCGGCTAGCCTGGCGAGACTCGGACGAATCGTCTTTACAGGCTGAAAACCGGTAGTGGAATCCGATTGTCAGGTGAAGCATTCCGGTGACGGAGTATTCTGGGCCGCCGTAGCCTATCTGGCGCTACCCAACTTCCTATTCATTCTGGGATGGCTGCGTCCTTCCTTGGCTCTCCCGCTCGCCGCAACACTGCTCCTGGCCATTTGGCGGTGGCGAAGGCCTGAAGCCAAAGCCGGCCGGTCGGCGGCACATCGCTCTCTGCCCGCAATCGCGCTAATCATCGTCGCATCAGGGCTGTGGACTTCGCTGTCCGGCATCGGCAATCTTGTCTACGCGAATCCGGACTGGCATGTGCGTTATGCAGTTCTCCGGGATCTGGCAGTAGCGCAGTGGCCTCCCGCCTACACCACCGGAGATGCTCCCGCCATCCTGAGATCATCGGTTGCCTACTACCTGCCCGCCGCTCTGGTGGGCAAGCTATGGGGGATCACCGCCGCCAATATTGCATTGCTTCCCTGGACCGCTGCAGGTGTCGCGATTTTTTTTCTGCTGCTGCCACTTCCCGGCCGACTCAACCTGCGGCTGTTCGCATCCATTGCACTGGTAATACTCTTCGGCGGCATGGATATCATCGGCATGCTGACAAGCGGGGGGGATTGGCCAAGCTGGCCATTCCACATCGAATGGTGGGCGCGAAAGTTTCAATATTCATCAATCACCACTGAACTGTTCTGGGTGCCCAACCACGCGCTGCCGGCCTGGATTGCCACGGCGCTGCTCTACCGCCATCGGACGGATGCAAACCTGCTGATCGTCATGCCTGTAATCCTGGCCATGCTTCCCCTCTGGTCACCGTTTGCCGCGATAGGCATTCTGCCCTTTGCCGCGCTGTATGCACTTGCACACATCAAAACCGGATTGACCACCCTCAGGCCACACGGAATACAAATAGTTGCGGCCCTGCTACTTGCCTTCGTCGCGGCTTGCTACCTGACACTCGGTGCTGACACCATTCCCGGCGGTATGGCCAAAATCACCTCCAGCGCACCTGGCGAGTTCATCATCATCTATTTCCGTTTCGTGATGTTTGAGTTTGGCCTGCTTGTGCTGGCGCTATTTCTGCTGATCGGTGAAGAACGAAAACTATTGTCGGTAGCCGCTATCTGCCTCCTGGCGCTACCGCTGTTCCGCTTTGGTCTGGCTAATGATCTGGTAATGCGGGCGTCGATCCCGGCACTGGTCATTCTGCTGATACTCACATTGAGTGCGACAAGCAAGCCCGCCACCATGCGGCTATCGGTGCCCAGCGCGACCTTTTGGCTATTCCTGGCATTCGCCTCAGTCACCGCAGAACATGAAATCCGCCGCGGGCTCACGCTATCCCGCTGGGAACCTGATCCACAAGAAAGCCTGACGGATCAAAACCAGGGGAATACCCCGCCTCACTATATTGGCCGTCTCCGCGAGGGACTACTGAAAACGCTGTTGCGCGACCCCGACCTGGTTCCAAGCAGAATTGCGGTCCAGCCACAATGGAACCGGACAAATACGCGATGACTCGATCCTCATCAGCCGCACAAAAGGACTCTGGAGACGGCTGGAGTCCGTTGCAGAGTCAAGCTTTGCACTCACCCTCTTCGTGATAATCGTCATCGATATTCACCGCCCAGATCGCCGCCTTGCCGACCTTGCCGTCAAGAATCGCCTCGACCGCCAGCTTTGCCGTCAGCATTGAATGATCCTGATTGTTATAGCGATGCATGCCATTGCGGCCCGCCAGCCAGAGATTCTCGATGGCGTCAAGCCAGTCTCTCACGCGCGGAAAATCCTCATAGGCGCCGAAATAGGCCGGATAGGTTTTTGGTACGCGAATCACGGTGCCATCGAGTACATCGCCGCGATCGATCATGCCGATCTGCTCAAGCTCACCCGCGGCGAAATCGATCATCGCCGGATCCTCGCGCCGCCACAGATCATCACCTTCCTGGCAGAAGTACTCGAGTCCCAGCCAGACGCGGCCGGAATCTGCAACCAGATCGGGGCTCCAGTTGTTGAACACCTGCAAGCGGCCGACGCGAACATCGCGTTCCTGAATATAGATCCAGTTGTCCGGCGGCATGTTGTCATCGCGGCGGCTGCGCGCCTGCGGGTTGGCACGCATGCGGGATACGAGCAGTCCGACCGTGATGAAATCTCGATAAGGCAATGCCGCGGCCACATCTCGCACATCCGCGGGGGCCGGCGGCAGCATGCCTGCCACCAGATCCTTGACCGGCATGGTCGAAATTACGTGGTCACCCCGTAGCTCAACCACCCGCCCGGTCGCATCTTCCGCCAGCACGGAAACCACTCGTCCGGCCTGGTGCCGCATCCCTTTCACCCGCTGTCCAAAGCGGATTTCGCCGCCGCCCTCGATCACCCTGCGGGCGACTTCCTGCCACATCTGGCCGGGTCCCAGCCGTGGATAGAGGAAGTGTTCGATCAGGCTGGTCTTCGTCACCGTTGACTTGGCCGAGTCGCCGAAGCGCTGACGCAGTGCATGGCGCACTGCCTCGACGATGGACAGTCCCTTAATCCGCTGCGCGCCCCATTCCGCGCTGATACGATCGCAGTTCACGCCCCATACCTTCTCGGTGTAATCCTTGAAGAAGGTGCGGTACAACTCGCCGCCAAAGCGATTGACCAGAAAATCCTCCAGCGAACGTTCGGGATGCCGCTGAAACAGCATCGCCCAGACATAGCTGACGCCGATCCTGAGCAAACGCACCGGACCCAGATTGGTCAGCGTGGTCGCATTCAGCTTGATCGGATAGTCGAAATACTTGCGCAGAAAATAGATGCGCGAGAGGCGATCGCGCACCAGCATGACGAGGTCGCTGCCACGCGACGCCGTATCGTCGGCGCCGACTCTTCTCCGCTGTCCCTGATAGGCTATTTCCACCGTCGCATCGCCCGTCGCAATCGGCATAATTTCGCGCCACCAGTTCATCACCCAGTCGGACTTCGAGAAAAACCGGTGGCCGCCGATATCCATGCGGTTGCCCTTGTACTCCACCGTTCGCGAGATACCGCCAATTTCCTGCGATGCCTCAAGAACGATGGGCTGCATGCGACCGTCGCGCACCAGTTCCAGCGCCGCCGTCAAGCCGGCTGGCCCGGCGCCAATGATTATTACCAGGGGCTTATCCATAATCGATTATGGCCGGAACAGGCTCCATTTGCGCAGGCCGAAATTGAACGAAAACGTGACTCCCGCAGCAACCGCCTTCGCCGCCAGCAAAGAAACTCCGACGTGCTCGACGAGCGCATAGATCACCAGGTTGTTGAGCCCCAACCCGATCACGCCGATCGCCGCAAACGCGGCAAACTCCGTCCTGGGGAATTCCGCCAAGCGGCGATGCCGGAACGCCCAGCGCACCGACAGAAGATAGCTGGTCACCGCGCCGAGCATAAAACCCAGGGTTGCTGCCCAGAGGTAGTGAACAAACTGCGCCACAACCAGCAGGCAAGCCGTATCGACCGCCAGTGCTGCTGCGCTTACGGCCAGATAGCGCAGCAGTTCCGTCGCCGTAGCACGCAGCCCTCGTTCAGCAGTCATTGCACTGCACTCCCGGGAGTCGGCACCGGCGGCACGGCACGCAGTGTGGCACAGGAATACAGATACTCATTGCGGGACACCGTCTGCACAGACAACTCCGGCACTGAATACGGCAGCACCACCCAGTCGAGGATCGGATCGGCGCAAAGATGGCGCGGATCGTTCCCGGCCGCAACCCATGCCTGGCGGCGTTGCCCTTCGTGAAATTTCTCCGCGGAAAACAGCCTGCCTGTCGCCTGAATCTCACCGAAATAGCTGGCCGTGCCGATTTCGAACCAAACCGTAAGTTCCCGTTGCGGCCAATACACCGTACTCCCCGGCACAATCCATTGGCTGAAAGGATGCGGCGGACAACTCGCGTCGAGATAGCAGGCCTGCTCGACGCGGTATTGCCCGGAGCGGCGGTCCCACGTACGAAGCGTCGCCAGCGTGACCAGACCGGCTGCGGCGAGGACAAGAATCACGAGCAGCCATTTGCGCCCCGTGACGGCAGAAGTGTCGCCACCCATCCATCCGAGAACGAGAGCCAGTACCGCCGCCAGATGCCAGCTATTGCCCGCCACCAACCCATGGAACAACTCGGCGCCCGCCCACCATGGATTCATCAACTGTCCGCCAGCGACTTCCCACCCTGCGAGGACGTTCGGCACTGTCGATAGGACGAATACGACCAGCGCGCCGCCGAGCCATAGCCGCCATTGGCCGGCCCATGCCTCGATCCGGCCAATCCGGTCTCTCGGTATCAGACTCGCCAGCCCCAGCGCGCAAAGCGCGCCCAGCAACCAGTTGAAGCCCATGCTGGCCAGCACGGCGACGACGCCGACCAGAAGCCGCCCCCCTGCGGAGGAATGCCAGACGCGCCGCGCCAGATCGAGAAGCGCCACGGCAGCAAGGGGAATCAGCAGGGCCATCACTCGCCAGAACTGCCCCTGCACCACGATCTCGATCGGAAGCAGATAACTGGCAATCATGGCCAGGCCAAGCCCGCCGACGCCAAGCAGCAGCAAACGCGAATACAAGACCCGCCATTCCTCGCTGCCCACCCGCGCGCCCAGCCACAAGAGGATAAGGACACCGGAATACTGCGGCAGACGCGTATGCAGCGGCGTCTTGAAGACAATGTCGGGTGCCGAATTCCAGGCAAAATCCAGCCAGTCACCCGTCATCAATCGCAAGTGAGGCAGATCGGGGTTCATCACGCCAAGCAGCACAACAACAGCGACCGGCAACAGCGCCAGACTCAAAGCCATTTGGGCCCGCAGTCGCGCCAAGACCCACAATGCCACGGGCCAGACGCCATGCAACGGATGCAAGGCCAGTGCAGTCAGGCTCAATCCCAGGGACCACCCCTGTCGCTTCGCCGCCATTGCCGCCACGCTTGCCAGGCCGAGGGGAATGGCCCATGAGCGAGCCGTGGCAAAATTTTCGCCAATGACAAAAGTGCTGGCGTTAGGCGAATAACTTATCACCGCCACCGCGCCAAGGAAAACCGCGAACCGCGCGGCAAAGCCGGTGCCGAGCATCACCCGTGCCAGCAAAAAGCACGCCCCGACCCACATCAGACCACCGCCAAGTGTCACCCACCAGGCCGCCCGATCCAGCCCTAGCCAGCGCACCAGTTCGCCGAACAAGGGCGTAAACAGGCTCAAGGTGCCCTGCGAACCAAAACTGAAAAACAGGTCGGTGGCTAGCGCCTGCGGGTTGAGCCAGTGCGCCGCCAGCAAGCCGTAAATACGCGCGTCGTGCCAGACTCCCTGATAGGGATGATTCAGCAGCCAAACCAGGAAACCCAGCAGAAAGACCAACCCGAGGTCAGCCCTGGCGGCCCAGGGACGCACCTCAGTCACCCTTCACAACATGCAGGAAGGCCGTCTCCAGTGACAGGGCGGGTCTGATTTCAATCAGTACATGATCCGCCGCGTCCAGTTCGCGCAGTGCCGCCCACAACTGCGTGCGGGTCACTTCTCTCACCCAGCGGCCGCCGGGTTCCGCGATCATTCCCACGACGGGCGTCGAGCCCTGGCTGCGCACCAGCACCTTGTCGCCTTCGCCGACCAGTTCGCCGGGCGCCTTGACGGCCCGGAGTTCGCCCCTGTGAATCAAACCAAAGCGGTCGGCCAGCCGTTCGACATCATGCAACACATGGGAAGTCAGAAATATCGTGCCGCCCTGTTGCCGGTATTCCGAAAGAATATCGATGACGTCGCGACGCCCGATCGGATCAAGCCCGGACAAGGGTTCGTCTAGTATCAACAGGCGCGGCTGAACGGCCAGGGCATGAGCCAGCGCGGTACGCTGCGCCATCCCCTTGGAAAAGCCTCGCACCACCTTGTTCGCGGCCTCCGCCAGACCGAAGCGCTCCAGCCAGCGCAGGCAGTGGGCGCCCGGGTTGGCCGGCTTGCGACCGTGCAGGGCAAGACCCATCGCAAGAATCTCAAGCGGGGTCAAATAGTCGGGCAGGCTGGGGTTTTCCGGCACATAGCCAAGGCCGCGACGGGCCTCCGGCCGCACCACATCGACACCGAACAGCGTTGCCGAGCCCGCGCTGGGAAACATGACCCCGGTGAGTATCCTGATCGCCGTACTCTTGCCGGCGCCGTTGGGGCCGATGAAGCCGAACACCTCGCCCTCGTCGACCGCAAGAGAAATTCCCTTCAGCGCCTCGAAAGGCGGCGACGCCCAGGTTCGTGGGTAAGTCTTGCGCAGACCGGCGATGGAAATTGCTACTGTCATTTATTCTGGAGCACGGGAGGAGATGTTCGCAAAATGATCCGGCCTTGCTTGTCCACATCGAAGCCAAAGCCAAAGGGGTCGGGCGGGATCGCAGCGACAAAACCCGCATCGACAAGATCCTGCAACTTTACCAGCGGCCGGCCGGAGTGCTCGCGAAATCGTTCCGCCGCGGCTCGCAGTCGCTTGAGCGACTGCAAGCGCGTGACGCGCTGCTCCAGATAGGCACGAAAATCCTTGCGTTTTGCCTGCTGGGCCATGGCGGCCACGATGCGTATCGCCAGATCGGTATCTTCCGCGCGATCCATCCAGCGCGCCGCAAGATTCTGCATGATCAGCCTTTCGTCATCACTCGGCAGTTTCTCCGCTGCCGCGCGCATCCATGCCGATGCGCCGGCCGCATCGCCCTTGAAATGCAGCAAATTGAACGCGTAGTAGAACGCCGGCTGATAATCGAAGTAGCGCGCATGGGTGGCACGTGCCAGAATCGTCTGCGCGGCATCGAGTTCGCCGTTCCAGGGAAGAATCGCCGCTGCCGTGTAGTAATTGTCTTCGTGGGCGGGGTTCAGCCACGAGGCATCCTCCTGTATTTTGCCGAGAATCCGATAGTCCTCCGGGCGCATCTTGTCGGTCGCCACCACCAAAGCCCGGATCGCCGCCAGGTTGGCCGCGAGATAACGGTCGCCAGCGGTCATGAACACCTGCACAAACAGGGGCAAGGCCACTTGCAGTTCGAGCGTCACGTTCTGCCGCGGTACCGCCTTGAGTCGCTCGGCGGAAACCACAAAGGCCGACGCGCATATCAGCGCGACAAGCCACATGGACGCCTTCGGATTCGCCGTCATGCCAGTAGTACCAGCCGTTGATTCCATGGTAACGCCGACTTTTTCGCCCTATTGAAAATCACGTCGGGTAAAGGTGATGACCGCCAGCGAAAGCAGCACCGCCACATAGCTCACGGCGAGCACCAGACCCAGGACGACTGCAAGCGCTTCAGGCGCCAGCCCGTACATCGGCCAGGCACGCCAGTCCAGCCGCGAAAGATCGGGGAGCAACCACTGAATGACGTTGATGAAGGGAGCGAAGCGCATCAGTTCCGGATCACCATCCGCGCCCTTGGAAAGGTACTCGGCCACCGCTCCCAGGCTCTTGCCCCCCACGGCGAACGCCAGTCCCAGCGCCAGCGGCAACATCGGCACGGTGGAAAAGGTCGACAGCCACAGGGCAAAGGCGGCCACCACGGCGGCATCGATCCAGAGACCGAAAACCGTCATCCAGTAAGACGTGCCGGCCGTTACTACAAAACCCTGGTCGTAACCCCCGCCGGTGGTCAGCACCGCCAGCCACAGCAGCAGGCCGAGGAGCGCCGCGGCCAGCGCGAGCAAACCGACAATGCCGAAGTAGCGGCCAAGGACATAGTTGCCGCGCGCCACCGGGTAGGTCAGGGAAAACAGGACTGTGCGCCGCTCGATTTCGCGCCCCACCAGTTCCTGCACCCAGAACAGGGCAAACAGGACCAGGGTAATGCGCAGGCCGGACAAGCCGACATCCAGCGCCACGGTGCGCGGTTGGCGCGGCGAAAACGAAGCGGAAAGATAGGCGACGCCGACCAGCACCGCGCCGAGGATCAAAATGCCCTGAATGCTCCGGCTGCGTAGTCCCGCACGCCAGGCCGAGGTCAGAAAACTGATCAATTATTGAGAACTCGCCGTGGCCATGGTCAACAAGTTCTTGGCGTCCGACTGGGCCCCCTTGTTCTCGGCCTTCTTGGTGTACTGGCTGAATTGCGGGATCGCGATCGCTGCGAGGATGCCAATGATCGCCACGACGATCATCAACTCGATTAGCGTGAAACCCCGGGATTTATTTTTCATACCGGCCCCAAAACGATGTGGGATCAAAAAAGCGCGCTCTTGGCGCGCTTTTTCTTTCTTCAACAAAGCGATCAGGACGAACCTGCCGCCAGCGCAGCCGTGCTCGCCGTGCCGGCTTCGGCTGCTGTACATGCCGCTGCGGCACATGCCGTTCCGGCTACCGTACCACCGTTCGTATGCCCGGAAAAGACTTGATTGCCTTTCGTCGAAACCGCTCCCGACGCACCTAGAGTTGCGGTCTGATCAAAATACACCTGCGTATTCGCCGAGCATTTCGGCGTAAACGCGGTCCTCACAAACAACGTACCGTCGGTGGCGGCGGTGGCCGCAGTACCGTTACCAGCCGTTCCCGATCCCGAGCATAGTTGCTGCTGGGCAGCCATCGAGACGGATGCAACAAGACCCAGCGACAACGCAATAAGTAGCTTTTTCATTTGATAGTCCCCTCGAAGTTAGGTTGCCGACGCAGTGGCCTGGGTCAGAATGTTCTTGGCGTCGGACTGCGCCGCCTTGTTCTCGGCCTTCTTGGTGTATTCGCTGAACTGCGGAATGGCGATGGCGGCCAGAATGCCGATAATCGCAACCACGATCATCAGCTCGATCAGGGTAAAACCCTTCTGCAAACTCTTTTTCATGCGGATTCTCCTTTAAGGGAAGTAACGACATCTGTCGCTGGACGGGATAACGCACAAGTCGTGCCAACGCAGGTTCGATTCTATTGGCGGCTTCCAGCATCCACCCTCCGGCTGCGTGACAAAAAACGTCACATTCCCGCCCCGCCCCGTCACTCCACAAGGACCGGCGTCAGCCCAACGGCCGTAAAAAAATCGGCGCCGGCGGGACGGCGATAACGATTGCCCGCCAATCAAAACGAACGTATTATGACTATATTAGTAGTCATATATTGGAGCATATCATGCGCACCGTAAACTTGGCCGAAGCAAAAGCACACCTCAGCGAATTGCTTAACAGCGTAGAAGCCGGAGAGGAAATCGTCATCACGCGGCACGGTCGCGCGGTCGCGCGGGTATCGCCTATGGAAAAGCAAAAGCAGTCGATGCCCCTCAAGCGCCTGGCCGCCATGCGCGAGACAGTTCCCCCTTGGACAGAAACGAGCGCGAACAGGGTAGGCCGCCTGAGGGATGCCGAATGATCTATCTCGACACCAGTTTCCTGACCCCGCTGTTCCGGATGGAGCCCATCTCGCAGCGGATCGAGGATTTTCTGGCTGCCCAGCCGCCAGGGACACTCGCCATCAGCCATTGGACCCGTGTTGAATTCGCCGCCGTCATGGCCCGCGAAGTTCGCATGAAAACGCTCAACGCAGACGCTGCAAGGAAACTCATTGCGGGTTTTGATGCCCTGGTCGACGAGTCACTGCATGTGTTAGTCCCGGCCACCGCGGATTTTGACCTGGCCCGCAACTTTGTCGGCAAGTTTGAAACGCGTTTGCGCGGACCCGATGCCCTTCACCTTGCGATTGCCCACAACAACGGCATCGATGAAATTCTGAGTCTTGATGACGGCCTGATCTTTGCCGCCAGAAAGCTCAAACTCAAGGCAAGGCGCGGTATTCCCTCATCGGCTTAATTCTTGAAATCTCGGTGCATCCTGCCGGGTTTTCAAGGAATGCTGCAGCAGAAATAACCTACCCCGTCAGAATCCCCTCATCCACCTCATCGATCTGCGCCGGATCGAGGAACTGTTTGGCATAACGCCGATAAACGCCCTGCTTGACGAAAACATCGAACAGGTCGGGGTCAATATGGCCGTTCTTCTTGAAATTGGCCATGATGCCCATGGCCTGTGACAGCTTCATGCCCTGCTTGTAGGGTCGGTCACGGGCCGTCAGCGCCTCGAAGATGTCGGCGATGCCCATCATTCTGGCCGGCAGCGACATCTGCTCGCGGGTAAGGCCCTTGGGGTAGCCCTTGCCGTCCATGCGCTCGTGATGGCCCCCGGCGTATTCGGGTACCCTGGTCAGGTGTTTCGGCCACGGCAACTGCTCCAGCATCCTGATGGTGGCGACGATGTGGTGGTTGATGATGTCACGTTCCTTCAGCGTCAGGGTGCCGGCACGGATGGTCAGATTGACCACCTCGTCGGCGGTGAGGAATTCGGTTTCGACGGCATCGACATTGCGCCACTTGCGATGGCTGCCGATGTCGCGCACACGTTGCAGGTTGGCCTCGCTCATAGCCTCGCCGCCGACGTTGGTCTTGCGCAGGAACGCACGGTCCTCATTCAGGACACGAACCTCCTCGTGGTACTCCTGCCAGATCCGGGCATCGGCAGCGGCGTCGACACTTTCCCGCAGGTCGAGCTGCCTGTTCAGCGCATGAATCTCGGCATCTCGTTTGAGCACCTCGAAACGGGTGTCGATCAGATGGATGCGATCAAAAAGGGTTTGCAGCTTAGTGGCTTTATCCACCACGTGAACCGGGGTGGTGACCTTGCCGCAATCGTGCAGGAGGCCGGCGATCTTGAGTTCGTAGCGATCGCGCTCATCCATCCTGAATGAAGCCAGCGGGCCCTCTTTCGTCGCGTCGACTCCTTCGGCCAGCATCATGGTCAATGCCGGTACGCGCTGGCAATGGCCGCCGGTATACGGCGACTTCTCATCGATTGCCAGGTTGATCAGATTGATGAAGGACTCGAAAAGTTCTTCCAGCTGTGTGATCAGCAGGCGGTTGGTCAGGGCAATGGCGGCCTGTGAGGCAAGCGATTCCGCAAGACTCTGGTCGGCCGATGAAAACGGGTTGACCTGACGCGTCAATGGCTCCTGGGCGTTGATGAGCTGGAGCACGCCGATGATCTCGCCTTCATGGTTCTTCATCGGTACTGTCAGGAAAGACTGCGAGCGATAGCCGGTACGCTCGTCGAAGCTCCGGGTCCCGGAAAAGTCGAAGCCCGCCTCGGTATAGGCGTCGGCGATATTGACCGTCTTGTCGTGAATGGCGGCATAGGCAGCGACCATCGAGTCGTTGTGCTCACCCTTGTCGTTGGTCAGCGGCAAATTCGGAAAGTTGATGGCGTTGCCGGTAGTGCCGCCCATCGCAATGTGCAGGGAGTCAGTGCGCAGGATCTCGAAGCGCAGCGCCCGACCGTCCTCCGTCATACGGTACAGCGTTCCGCCGTCGGCATGAGTAATCGTCTTGGCCGCGATCAGGATGGTCTCGAGCAGCCGCTCGATGTCGCGCTCCTTGGAGAGAGCGACACCAATCGCATTCAGCTGCTCGAGGCGGCGAAACAGATCGCTGGAGCTATCCATGGCCATTCCCTACTTGATGCAGACGGCCCTTACCTGCTTGAGATCGGTCACCCCTTGCAAGGACTTTTCCAGACCATCCATCTTCAGGGTCAGCATGCCATCCTCCAGCGCCTGAGCGACCAGTTGCACGACGCGAGCGCGCTCCACGATCAACTTCTTCTGCGGCTCGGTGCCTATCATCAACTCATGCAAGCCGACACGTCCCTTGTAGCCGCTATCCCCGCAGGTGGGGCAACCTTTGGCGCGGGTGAACACGAACTTGCCATCCTTGCCATAGTCCTTGAGCAGGCGTGCTTCGGTATCTGCGTAAGCGGCCTTCATATCCTTTTTGAACGCCGTGGTATTTTCGAGTTCGCTGCAATACTCTTTCATGAACAGCTGGACTTCCTCGGCGTCGGGCGTGTAGGCCTCCTTGCACTTGCACAGCCGTTTGGCCAGACGCTGGGCAAGAATTCCCAGCAGGGCATCGGAGAAGTTGAAGGGGTCCATGCCCATATCGAGCAGGCGGATGATCGATTCCGGCGCGCTGTTGGTATGCAGCGTGGCGAACACCAGGTGGCCGGTCAACGAAGCTTCGATGCCGATGCCGGTGGTTTCGGCATCGCGCATTTCGCCCACCATGATGATGTCCGGGTCGGCGCGGAGGAAAGCCTTCATCACGACCGGGAAATCCATCACCTTCTTGTTGACCTGAACTTGGCGCAAACCCTTCTGGGTAATTTCCACGGGATCCTCTGCCGTCCAGATCTTGGTCTCGACGGTATTGAGGTAACCGAGCACCGAGTGCAGGGTTGTGGTCTTGCCGGAACCTGTCGGGCCACAGACGAAGAACAGTCCGTAGGGCTTGGCAATGGTTGCCTTGAGCTTGGTCAGGTTCGTCGGCAGCACGCCCAGCTTGTCCAGCGGGATCGGCTCGCCGCCGGCAAGGATACGCATCACGACGTCTTCGACACCGCCGCTGGTGGGAATCGTCGCCACCCGCAGTTCGATATCCAGCGGGCCATATTTCTTGAACTTGATCTTGCCGTCCTGCGGCTTGCGACGCTCGGCAATATCGAGATCGCACATGATCTTGAGGCGCGCCACCATGGCGTTTCGGTAGCTGGCCGGAACCTCGATGTACTTTTGCAGCGAGCCGTCCCGGCGGAAGCGGATCAGCACCTTGTCCTTGCCCAGCCCCGGCTCGATGTGAATATCGGAAACACCCTGCTGATAGGCATCGACAATGACCTTGTTCACCAGCTTGACCAGTTCGTTGTCCGCGGCTGCGGAGATATCGTCGCCGACACCGCCTTCGCCGTCCATCTCGCCTTCATCGAGGGTCGACAGCAGATCTCCGACAGAACTGTCATCGGTGTAGCCGGGCACACCGGAAGCACCGAACAACTGGTCGACAGTCTGCCCGAACTCGTGGTTGGTGGTCACCCGATAGACGACCTTCGCCCGCGGAAAGACATTATTGACGACACGTGAGCCCTTGACTTGCTCAGGGTCCATGCAGACTACCATCACACCTTCAGGTCCTTCCTCCACGGGAGCCCATTTGGCCTGCTCCAGGAAATCCCGCTTGAGATTTTTCAGGAGGTCTACGGGTTTGATGCGGTCGGACCTGAACGGCTCGTAAGGCACATTGAAGAACTTGCCCAGAGCAGTACCCAGCGCCGCATGCTTGACCTGGAACTCGTTGACCAGCACTTCTTCGATGTCAAGATTCTTCCGCCGCGCAGTGCGCTGCGCCAGTTCCAGTTCCTGCCCGGAAATGACTGCGTCCGACACCAGATAGTCATACTTCGTCTTGACGGCCTGCGCCGGCTTGTTGCGCTGGGCAAAGGCGATTGCCAGCGTCTCGCACAGACCCTTGACGCCTTCCTGGGCCACGACCGCAAAAGGTGCCCCCGCCTTGTTGTTGATGATCTGGACAACGCCGAGCAACTCGTTGCTCTGTGCATCGACGATCGGCGCCACCAGCATCTGTTTGGTGCGATAGCCCGTCCGCTTATCGACTTCCTGCAGGAAGCGCAACGAAGGATTGATCGCCTTGAGCTCGGCATCGTCGTATACATCACGAATATTGACGGTCTTCTTGGCCAGTGCCACATGGCCGGCGATACTCTGGTCAGCGATCGGAAGGCGCAGATCCTTGAAAGAATTCAGACCCGCCTTGATCTTCGAAACGATGGAAGCCTTGTCTTCGCCTACGGCATAAATGGTCAAGCGATCGGCGTTGAACAAGCTCATGATTTCGCCGGACAGCTCCAACATTATTTCGTCGATGTTGGATGTCGCATGAATCTTGTTGGTGACAACCTGAAGGTTCTTGAAAAAGGCAAGGCGGCTGTCTACATCGGTTGCAGCGGCCTCTGCAGGTGCGGCAGGAACGGCACTCATTCGACTGACTCCATGGCACCAGCGCCCGCCCTCATGCCGCCATCGAGCAGGGCCGCATGAAATCCGCGCTGGGAAAGCAAAAATGCGGCAGCGGAACTGCGACGTCCCGTCTGGCAATAGACAATGTATTCCTTCGCCGGATCAAGCGCCGCCGAAGCCTGGCGAATGTCGTTGAGCGGAATGTTGATAGCCCCGGGATAGCCGTCACTCTGATACTCGGCGGGGAAACGCACATCGATCCATTTCGCCCCGGCGGCAACCCGTCGCACTGCCTCGTCGCGAGTCACTTTCAGCAACAGCGGCGCGAGCAGCAACTGGTCGAAATCCTGTTTCGACAAGCGCAGCAGCATGCCGTCCGTAGTCATTGTCACGGTTGCGTTGCGAACCGTTTCGGCCACCAGGGCCTCTTCGCCGAAAGCGTTACCCTCCTTGAGCTCGGCCAACTGCACTGAAGATCCGGCAACCAGCCGGGAAACCTTGCAGCGTCCGCTTTCGAGCAGGTAGTAGTAATCACCGGGATCGCCCTGCTTGATGATGGTCTGGCCACGCTTGGCGGAAACGCGCTTGAACTTGTCCAGCAGTGTCTGAATATTCGCCGGAGGCAGCGAAGCAAACGCGCCAACAGTAAGATTGTCCAGTGCGAACATCCCTGACATCATGCGCCAGTCGGTTTGATCCGCGCTGCCCGGCGCACTCTCGCCGGGGGTGGCGAGTTGGTTCCAGGTCACCACGATATCCAGAGAGTCCTCCTCCAGACTGAGGAGTTCGACGTCAGTGATGGCCTTGCTCTTCAGCGGAGCCTTTCCGCCACGCGCCACAGGCGCGGCAGCAAGATCGTGGCCACCGACCAGAACGCGCGAAGCACCGTCCGCAACAGTCACCAGAAGCTGCCCGCGCATCAGGTAGACCACCTTGCCAGTCCAGTCGGTGCCGTCAAACGGATCGGAAGCACGCGGAAAGGCATGCATGCGGCACAGCGGCAGCAATTCCCGCAGGCCTTCGCCGCTCATCGACATAAGCGGTTGCAGGCGGGCCAGCAGGTCAATGCTCACCGATTCGGCCATGATCAGATTTCGAACAGCTGATTGTTCTGCAGCATGCCGGGGCGGAATTCACTTCCAATACGGTCTTCGATCTCCTGCATGGTCAATTCGATTTGTCCCGGTTTTAGATGGGTAATAAAGATTTCAGCATCCCGCTGCAGATTGGTCAGCTCTTCCAGAAGCATGCTCGGGCACAAATGCAGAGAAGCCACGGCCAGCCACTTTTCCCGGTCAGAAAAGGCACATTCGATAATCAGGTAACGCAGATTGCGGATCTGGTTGACCTGCTTCCATAATTCGGGACATGGTCCGGTGTCGCCGGTAAAAACCAGACTGGCACGCCCGGAATCAAGCTGGTAGCCAACCGCGGGGACCGTGTGATTCGCCGGCAACGGCACTATCTTGCGACCGTCAAGATCCACCGCCTCACCCACGCGTATCGGCGAAAACCGCATAAAGGGCTTCTCTACCGTCGGTATCTGACTGAAATCGGGCCAGATGGCCCAGTTGAAAACATGTGACCGAATGATTTCGAGAGTCGCCTCGGTTGCATGTACTATCAGCGGACGCGTGCGCATGTCGCCGACCGTGTCGATCATGAACGGCAGGCAGGCCAGATGGTCCAGATGCGAATGGGTAATGAAGACGTGATCAATCTGGGCAAGCTCTGCTATGGCCAGATCGCCGACACCGGTTCCTGCGTCGATCAGAATGTCGTTGTCGACCAGAAGCGACGTGGTACGCAGATGTCGTCCACCAATTCCGCCGCTGCAACCGAGAATGCGTACCTTCATTGTCTAGTCACTTTGTGTCGAACGTCCACGCGCCGTCCCAGTCCGGGCCGGGGGATTCCTTGCGATAATGCTCTACGCGCCCCTTGTATACCTCGTAAAGTTTGTGTGACGAGATTCTCGACAGATTGAGCAAAGTCAGTTCTGCCTGATCCCAATCCTGTGCCCGATAGGCACGCAGGGCCTGGTTCCAGAGTTTCAGTTCCTCCAGCACGGGTTTCGCCACTTCGCCTTCCAGCCCAAGCGGCTCATAGATGCCAACCGGTTCGTCTTTGCCCTTGACGCGAACGCGATCCAGTTCCCGGAATACAAATTCCTTCTTTACCAGTTCGCGCGTACTCTCGCCTGCGATGAACCCGACGCCGTACTGCTTGGTTATGCCCTCAAGTCGAGAACCGAGATTGACGGCATCACCCATTACCGTGTAAGACTGGCGCACCGGCGATCCCATGTCGCCGACCGTCATTGGGCCGGTATTCACGCCGACGCCGATCTTGAGTTCGGGCGAACCCCTCGCCATCAGGCCCTTGTTCAGTTCTTTCAGTGCGACATGCATCTCCAGCCCGGTAAGGATAGCATTCTTGGCATGTTCGGGATCGTCGACCGGCGCTCCCCAGAAAGCCATGATGGCATCTCCGATGTATTTGTCGAGCGTACCGCGATGCTTGCGCACGACCAGGGTCATAGCTCCGAGATACTCGTTCATCAGACTCGCCAACTCATTCGGTTCCAGTCCTTCCGAAATCGTCGTGAATCCGCGTATATCCGAAAACAGCACGGTGAGTTCTGCCTTGCGCCCGGCCATGCTGTAGTGCTCCGGATCACGACTCATTTCCTCGACGAGCTCCGGCGGCACGTACTGGCCAAACAACCCTGTCAACTGGCGCTTTGTTCTCGACTCGACAAAGTAACCCCAGGACATGTTCATCGCATACAGAAGCACGACAGCGATCACGCCATTGGCCAGCGGCAGAACGACGTTGGAGACATGCCAGAAACTGAAATTCACGCTGAGCAGCAGCAACAGCACAATGAGGCCGACCACCGTCGCGCGCAATGGCGACAGCATCGGCAGCAGGAAAGCCATCACCGCGCCGGCAATCAGCACCAGCAGCACGTCGGCACCGAGAATGTAGGGCGGTCTGTGTTTGATCACCCCATCCAGCATGCCCGCGATCAGATTGGCGTGAATCTCTACCCCGGGATAGGCCGATCCCACCGGCGTGGCCCGCAGGTCCATGAGGCCCGGCGCCGTTGTGCCGACCACAGCCACTTTGCCGGCGAGCTTATCCTTCGGCACCCGATCATTGAGCACATCGGTAATCGATATATAGGAAAAACTCCCCTGATAGCCGCGATAGGGAATCAGCGTCGCCGCATTCTCATCCACCGGGATGCGCATCACGCCACCGCCGTCGGTCTTCAGGTCCAGCCACTCCATGGCCGCATAAGACGCCGGCGAACTTCCAGGATAGCCGGGAGTGATCGGCGGATTGCCGAGCAGATTGCGCACCATTGCCAGCGAGAGCGACTCGTAATACTGCCCGTTGTGCTCTACCAGCAGAGGCACTCGCCGCGAGACGCCGTCCGGGTCCACCAGCGGATTGAAGTGTCCTGCGCCGGCAGCCGCCTTCTGAAATTGTGGCAGATTACCGCCGTAGCTGACCCACTGCGTAAATCCTATGCGGCGGCCACTGAAGGTGCCGGCCGGAAACACCGGCTCCGGAGCCGCGCCTGAACTTACGCCGCCTTCCTTGCTGGAAAAGTAATAGCCGAGGATAACCGGCCGATTCTTGATCGCCGCCGCGAAGCGCGCGTCGTTGTCAAGCTGCGGACGCAACTCGCGCAGCGCCGACTGAAAGCCCGTGACATCCTTCAACTCCTTTCTCGCCAACGACTCCAGTGACTGGAGACCGGAACTCCCGTCCGGCTCGGCGAAAACCACGTCGAACCCAACCAGTCTGAGTCCGTAATGATCAAACAACTTCGTCATCAGGGTTGCCAGCTTGTCACGACCCCACGGCCAGCGACCCTGCTCGGCTAAAGATTTTTCGTCAATATCAAGAATCACCACTCGCTGATCAAGACCTTGCGGCATGGTCAATCGCACTTTTACGTCATAGATCAGCGCGTCCATGTGATTAATGAACGGAATCTGGTAAAAGCGCACCGAGTGGCCGAGCAAGACCAGCAGAATCAGAAGTCCTAGCCCGTAGCGGGGAAGATACTGCTTCAAGACATCTCCATGGATTGCATCACTTTCGGCTTCAGCTCTTGAGGAAGAATTCCATCTTGACACCTGCCAGTTCGATTACATCATGATCGACAAGTTGGTGCGCCTGGGTTGAGAGCGCCTTGCCATTGATCACGGGGAAACTGGCGCCTTCTACATGAGTAATGAAGTAGCCGTGCGGGCGTCTGGCAATAACCGCCACCTGGACCCCTGGCTTGCCCAAGGTGGTCAATGTCTTGGTCAATTCCATCTCCTTGCCGGCATTGCCACCCGAAAGTATATGGATCGCCCCCAATGGCATCGCGGGAGCCGCTGCCGGAGCGACGGACGGTGCAGCCAGAGCCATGCCAGGAGAGGTTGAC
>Ga0163199_1000169_pt1 | contig 41776 bp, 35 predicted proteins | sample PL_2010_150m_FD_113537 | JGI IMG/M metagenome (GOLD analysis project Ga0163199, IMG submission 113537) | Freshwater microbial communities from Powell Lake, British Columbia, Canada to study Microbial Dark Matter (Phase II) - PL_2010_150m | ecosystem: Environmental > Aquatic > Freshwater > Lake ...
CCGGCGATTTCCTTTTCCTTCATCATCCCGGCTTTCCCGGATATAGCTATACCTGCCAGAGCCACGGCCACACCGATAAGAACCAATTGTCCGCCGGTATGGCCCAGCATATCGGTAAAGGATACTTTTCCCGGCGTTGGATTGATCGTGTAATAGATCGACGGCACCAGGGCTCCGAAAGCCGAACATAAACCCAGGATTACCGAGTTTCCGAGGGACATCCCAAGGTATCTTACTCCCAATCCGTAAGTTAATCCGCCTATTCCCCACAGCAAGCCCATCAGAATAGTGATAGAAATAATGGGTCCCGAAGTGGCTGCTATGATCTCCGCAAAGCCCGGGACCGTTAACCAGGCTGCCAGCGGGGGTACGATCAGCCAGGAGAACAATCCTCCGATGATCCAGTAACTTTCCCAGGCCCAGCCTTTCACCTTGTTGAACGGCATATAGAAACTTCCGGAAGCAAATCCTCCGATGGAATGAAAAATTACCCCAAGCAATGCATTCATAGTCTGATTGATTTATTTTGTAACTGCGGTTTATTTGATTTTTTTTGACATAAGATTATTCCCGGTAATGGTCAAACATATTGGTATAAATTAACTATAACAATGCATATATTGGATCATAATTTGCACTTATTGACACTGAATGGACGACTTCTTTAAATACCTTGCCACCAGTGAGGAGGATCAAGATTGGGGATTGTTTCTGAAGACCGAAGCAGATAAGTTTAATTATTTCATTAAATCAATCTCCAGGTCGCTGTAACCTTTCAGGAAGCTGTGCAGGTCTGCAGTAATCATACTGGTGCCACACGGCTGATTCGATTCTGCATTCAGTGCCATTACGGGATCATGGAGAGACAGCCGGAGCAGGAACCATCCATTACCGCTTTCAGAATTGCAGGATACCCTTATGCCTTCATGGTTATTGGGCACTATGCTCCAGCCATCAATTTGAGGTACAAATATTTGCAGGTCATTGATCACTTTATTGCCGTAAGCTTTAAAATCCGGGGTTTTTATCTTGATTCTGAACTCTTTACTCTCTGCCGGCATGATCAGATTATCCGTCAGTTTATGGAAGCTCTCTCCCTGGGGGGCGAGGGGTCGAGAGTTCAAATCTCTCCATCCCGACCAATGAGAATAAGGCTTTCAGCGTTTTTGGCTGGAGGCCTTATTTCGTAATGTGAAACATTTGTGAAACGTTTTAAGGCCCCTCGCCCATTTACACGCCTCATAAGTTAATAAGTATCCACCCGGTTTTTCTCCAGGATGGCCTCAACATCGCTCCGCTTGAAGAAGACTTTGCCTCCCATTTTCGAAAAAGGAAGAATTCCATTGTCGCGATAGCTTTGCAAAGTCCTCGAACTGATCTTGAGCAGTTTCATCACATCCGGGCTATCGAGCCAGCCAAAAGGAGCCTCCGGATTCATGTTGGCGTGATCCAGCACTTCAAGCCGTTGGTTCAGTCGATCGATTTTATTCATAAGTTGAAACAGGTCTTCGAGAGAAATCATAAAGATCGGTGAGGTGCATCCCCTTCGGTTTCGGGTAGCGGTGCGAAGTACCAATAGGTCTGCCGGCTGGCAGTACCAGTTCAAAGTTTTGTTTGAATAGTGTCTTCACAATAGACGATTTTTCCGTTTACATTTTTCAATTCCAGTTTTTGGTACCCCCCCGATGGAAAATATTTTATCAGATTCAACTCAACAATTCGATGTAGGTAAGTGGTATCCCGCGAACAAGGGTTACTACCACATCTGCCCGCAATGCGGGAAAGGTTTTTTTGGCCGGAAGAACCAGATATATTGTCCAGGCGGTCAATGTAAAGGAGTGTTCAACCCATCAGTTAATCAGAACTGGATTTTTGGGAAGGGTAAACGTTACCCGGGTCCAGACACCGACTTCGCTGGCAACCCAGATCCTGCCTTGGTGATTCTCTATGATTTGCTTTACAATAGAAAGTCCAAGGCCGGATCCTGTTTTTATGTCTTTCGGAACATTGCTGGCCCGGTAAAACTCATCAAATATTTTCGAAAGTTCCTCCTTTGGAATCCCGATCCCTGAATCCGACACCTCTGCGATAATTTGATCCGGCTGGTTTTTAACTGATAGGCCGATGTGGCCTCCGGGTGGAGTGTATTTCACAGCATTCATCAGGAGGTTTGAAAACAATTCTTCAAGGGTAAAGGGATTACCGACAATTTTTAGGATGGAATTATCAAAATAGAAATTGAATTCGATGGATTTGTCCGCCGCGAGAATCTGGACAGTTGATACTACTTTTTGTACAAGATCTTTCAACAAAAACTCCTCAAACTCCTTTTCCTGCTTCAATCGTTTCTGGGTAAGGTTTAAAAGATCCTTAACAAAACTTGTAAGCAATTCTGTTCTTACATAAGCCCGGTTGATGAATTCCTCTTGTCTTTCATTCAGCGATCCGGTAATTTTTGTTCGGACAACCGAAAGGCTGCTGATAATAGCTGCCAGATGCCCTTTGATATCATGTGTTACACGTAACACGTATTGATGCTGCAGTTTATCCTTCTTTTCAAGTTCAATATTCGATCTCACATAGGATTCTTCGATTTTGATTGATCTGGTAAAGATCATGTGAGTCAAGCTAACCAAAAGAATGGAAGTGAAACTGAAGATGAAGCCGGTTCCGAAGAGGTAAAACTGATTATGGTACAAATCATGATTTACAAATCCCTCCAAATGATAATGGGGAATCACCCCGTAACATTCAAGAAAAGCCAGTAATGCGACAAGGATGAGTGCAAAGGTTGTATGCAGGTAACTTTCAAGGGAGGAAAATATGGAACTTGCAATAATCATATGAAAAAAGAAGAAAACAATTAAAGGATTTTCTATGCCCCCGGAAAAGTGAAGCATTAAGGTCAAAATAATAAGGTCGGTGATTATCTGGAAATGAATTTCCCGTTTGATCCAAACGATTATCGGGCCGCTTTCTTTCCTGATGATCCAACGCAGAAGGAGGGAGTGTATACTGTTCAGTGTCAGAAGAATCAGGGTTAGTATGTAAATGGGTGTATCCTGAATGGATACACCGAACAGGTTTTTAACAATATAGGCTGAAATAATAAGAACGACAATGGCAATCCACCTGATTCTGATAAACCATTTGGCAAATAGCACATGGGCAGGGATCAGTCTTTTATCCATACTAACTGGACAGAATATCTTCAATCATTCTCGCCAGGATAATTGGATCGATCGGTTTATCCTGAAACCGGACGTTAGGAAATAAAATCTCATCTTCCACTCCTGAAGCCAGATTAACCCCGAGTTGACCGACCATACCCGTTAGTATAATGATCGGCAATTTTTTAAACTCAGGTTCTTTTTTGATCAGGTGTAACAGGTTGTACCCCTCAAGATTGGTTCTCATCATCACATCAAGAACCAGAAGATCAGGCTTTTCACTCCGGAGCAGGGCCAAACCGTCGGTACCATTATCTGAGGTATATACAGCAAAACCCTGATTTTCAATCGTAACCTGAAAAGATCTGAGCAGGTCTTCATCGTCATCAATTAATAAAACCTTTTTATTCATAACTACTGATTTAAATTAAGTTACGATTATACATATTCAACTTTACTGATTAAAGCATCGATCTGGGCAATAACCTGAGAATCGGTAAACTGGCGTCCTTTAATAGCAGCGGATGGACAAGCAGCCACACAGACACCACATGCCTTGCAAAGTGCACTGATAATATGGCTGTGTCCTTTTTCTTCTTCGTATTCAATAGCGCTGAACGGACAAAGTTTGTTACAGAACCGGCAACCTGAGCAAACGTTCTCATCAACCTCGGAGTATACTGCGTCAACCTCAATTTTACCTCTGGATATCTTTGCCAGTATCCGTGCTGCAACTGCCCTTGCTTGTGCTACTGAATCCGGAATATCTTTGGGTGCCACACAGGTTCCGGCAATAAAGATACCGTCGGTGGTTGTTGCCACAGGTTCCAGTTTCGGATGGCTTTCGATAAACCATCCGTCTTTATCCTGGCTGATATTGACCAGGTGCGCAACCTCGGCAGAATCCTCACGGGCTTCCATACCTACCATAAGCACAACCAGATCGGCTGGGATCTCTATGAGCTCACCCGAAAGTTTCTCGTTGACTTCAATCAGCATTTCACAATCGTCCTTCGGACCTGCCCGGTGGATAACTGGACGGTCACCCTTTTCATACATGAGAAATAAAGTTTTTACTTCTGAGGAGCGCTTGTAGAAATCTTCATGACCTTTCCCGAAAGCGTGCATATCTATATATATATCTGATACATAACAGGCTGGATTGGCAGATTTAATCTCGTGAACGTATTTCAGGGCAGTCATGCAGCATACCCGTGAGCAATAGGTATGAAATTCCAGATTCCGGCTTCCGACACAATGGATAATGGCTACATATTGAGGGACCTTGCCCTCTTTTGTTTCGATGCGGCCGGAACGAATCATCTTTTCCAGCTCGAAAGAGGTAATTACATTCGGAAGTTTCCCGTATCCATAATGCGTGATCCGGGATGCATCAAATTCCTTGTACCCTGTGCATACAGCGATATTCCCGATCCGGACCTCGAAAGGTTTAGACCCTGTACTTCCCTGTCCGTTCTGTTTCTGGATGTTAGCTTTGAAATTGCCGACAAATCCGCTCAGACTGGTCACTTTTGATTGTAAGTGTAACTGAATCTGCTTGTTGTTTAATACCCGTGTAATACGTTCCGTTAATAGATCACGGGCAGAATAGAGGTAAGGAGCCGTAAGATCCACACGTGCCAGATTGCCACCGAGGCGGCTATCTTTTTCAACCAGATAGACCTGGTAACCTGAGTCTGCCAGTTCCAGGGCAGTAGTCATTCCCGCAATACCTCCCCCAATAACCAGCACATTCGGACACATATCAACGAAAATACTTTCCAGCGGCTCATGAAGCTCAACGCGTTTAACCGCAGCATACGTTAAAGCCATAGCTTTTTTTGTTGCCTCCTCCGGATCATCATGAACCCAGCTGCATTGTTCGCGGATATTCGCCATCTCAAACAGGTACTGATTGAGACCAGCTTTTCTGAGAGCCCCCCTGAAGGTTCGCTCATGCATACTTGGACTACAGGCAGCAACAACAATACGGTTTAGCTGGTTTTGTTTGATATCCTGGACGATCATTTCCTGCCCGGGATTCGAACACATATATTTATATGTTTTAACCAGCGTTACATTGGGAACAGCGGAGATGAACTTCGCGACTGATTCCACATCCACCATTTTGGCAATATTGGTGCCGCACATGCATATGTAAACGCCTATTCTGCACTCTTTCATGACTACTTTAATTAGTTGACCTAATAGGAATAAGAGGGTAAAACAGCATCCTGTCTTTCCAGGGCATCCCGGCGTATCTCAGCAAAATACATAGCGAGTGGCCTGTAGACCAGATGTGACCATTTGCTGAAGGGCATCCTCAGCAACCATGGAACCACAGCCATGAGATGAATGATATACGTGCCGTTTGCCAATTCATTAAGACCGGTGCGATGGAAAATATGCTGACAAATGCCAGTCAGGACAATCATGAATAAGAGGATCACAAAAACCCAGTCGGTACTGTGGGATTTCTTATATTGAACATAGTTTTTTCTTGATATACGTTTCCGAATAAAATAGATGGTACCAATTATGAGTCCGACGCTTGCCAGGTAGCCGAAAATATGGACGGACCAATCTATCCGGGGTCCGGATTGCAACTTTTCAATAAACACCATTACCAATACCAGCATAATGATATAACCCAGCATTAAGCCAAGGTGAACGATCCAAGGCATGAAGATTTTTGTAGGGCGTGTACTTTTGCATTCTGCATATCTCCTCTGGGAAAAAAAATGCCACACCATCAGGTACAGTTTCTTCAGGTACAACCACCAGGGCACAGGGAAGCTGGTACCTCTGACCATAACAAAAAACCACATACGTACTGCGTTGATCAGCAGAAAAACAGCCAGACAAGCACCGACCAGTAAGTCAAAACTGTGGATAAAATGACTAGGCAGGAAGGCCCCTTCCCCATCATAAATACTGAAATTCCCCTGTGATAGTCCATAGTATAACAAGAATGCTCCGGTTAATACTGCGACTCCGATAACCGCAAGTATCTCAGTGGTCAAGGATTTGAAAAAAAGCCGGGCAATACCGGTAATATCGTAGCGTGAGATAAGCCATCTTCGCAGGCTCATCATAGTTTCACCCGGATCCGCTTCGCGGGGACACTGCTCTGAACATTGACCGCAATAATAGCACAACCATGGTTCGAGGGTGGTTTCAATTTTCCGCCCCAGTCCCATCTGCAAAAAGCGCATTGACTTTCGGGGAAAGCGGTACATCTGATCGGAATGAAAACAGACAGTTGAACAATCACCGCAGTGATAGCAGAACTGTACGTCTTCAGCTCCAAAACGCTCGAGATCGTCAATTAGCCTTGGATTAACTCTGATTGCCATAATGACCTCCTTATACAGCATGAATAGTTTTAGCCCTGTCCTCAATCTCGCTGAGGGAGACGCTGGAAAGATGTCCAATGCCCCTCCCGCTGGTTATGCTGCGTAAAACACCTGCAGCTACAGCCGATGCCTGGGCCACTGTATCGGGGATATCTTTCGGTCCCTGGCACATTCCTGCTACATAAATCCCTCCTCTTTCCGTATCGGTGGGATTTCCGTTATAATCCAATTCCGAGAACCAGCCGTCAGAATCCCTTGTTATTTCTAGCATTTTGCTGATTTCTTCCGTACCCGCTGAGGGGATAAGCCCGACAGCCAGGATCACCATATCCACCTTGAATTCAACCATCCGGTCATTGATAATATCTTCTCCCTTCACGGTCATCTGGTCATTAACCATTTCAACGGATGCCGAATGTCCCCTGACCACAAATGTTCCCTCATGCCTGATCCGATCGGCGAATTCTTCATAACCTTTGCCGAATGCGCGCATATCAATATAAAATTCATAACATTTAACATCAGGGATTTTTTCTTTGATCAGGTGGGCAAATTTTAGAGAATACATACAGCAAACGCGGGAGCAGTATGCGTTGTATTTATTGTTTCTCGAGCCTACACAATGTAAAATAGCCACACTGCGCGGAGGTACTCCTTCGGGAACGAACACCCACTCCTCCTGTTGGGACTTTCTGTTGAATAATTTCGTTTTGGTGACAATTCTTCCCCCGGTGCAACCGGAAGCATTGGTAAGGCGTTCAAATTCAATTGAGGTTAGAACATTGGGATATTTTCCATAACCATATTGTTCAATCTTCTGTACATCAAGCAATTCATAGCCTGTGGCTATGATAATATTACCGACTTCCAGGTCGAGAAAAGTTTCGGTTTCCGCTAGGTTGATACATTCCTTGGGGCATTTTTTTGCACAGACACCACATTTTATTCCATTCGATAGAATATAGGTGCACGAAGCCTCATCGATAAGGTAAGCATTGGGCACCGCCTGGGGGAATGGGATATAAACGGCTTTCCGTTTGGTAATTTTTGAATCGAACTCGCTATCTACCTTTACCGGGCATACATCAGAACATATACCACAGGCAACACATGAATCAACATCTATGCGGCGAGGACGCTGACGGATCCTGACCCGGTAGGAACCGGGGTTCCCGCTAACCTCGGTAACATCGGAACAGGTTAGCAGCCGGATCATTTCATGTTGCACTACCGAAACCATTTTCGGTGTCAGGATACAGGCTGCACAATCAAGAGTGGGAAAAGTTTTGTCAAACATAGCCATATGACCGCCGATAGTTCCTGTCTGTTCAACCAGGTAAACCTGTTTACCTGCGTTGGCGATCTCCAATGACGCCTGGATACCTGCAATTCCTCCTCCAATAACCAGCGTGGAATGGTTAACCGGATTCCCTGTCGGAATCGCAACCAGGGCAAAAGGGACTCCCATGTTGGCACATGCGACCGTCGCCTTGGCCCTGTCGAGCGCGATTTCACCCGTTGCCCCGTGCTCCTTGAAAGAAGCCAGTCTGACCTCATCCGTATTACACCCGGCCAACGCCATTGCTTTGGTAAAAACCGGCTTATAATAGCCAGGCATATCTCCCGCGATTACAATCCTTGTGAGGCTGTTTGCCAGAATTAAATCAGCTAGAAGTGACGCTTTCAGATGAGGTTTCAGTCCAAGGTTCTGAACGATCTCGACACCGGGCAAGTTAGCTGCATACTTTGCGATTGCATCAACATTTAGATTTTTACCATCCTCTACCTGGCAGAAAAAAACACCGTTTCGCATTTTATCTCCTCCTGATTAAGATATTTCCAATAGTTAGTTCCGAGTGATACGCTGCAATAATTCCCCTTTTACGTCCCGGATTTCCAGGATCATGGGCATCTCCCCGGGTAGACTGTGGGTTGCACATGAGAAGCAGGGATCATAAGCTCTGAACGCCATCTCCACCATATTTAATATCCCGTCGGTTACCGTTATTCCTTTTTTAATCAGCCCCTGGGCCGCTTTTTTAATCGACATGGTAATCGCAGCATGATTATTGGTCGTTCCGACAATTATATTGACTTTAGTCACAATACCCTTTGCATCCGTCCAGTAATGGTGCGTGAGTGTGCCTCTCTGCGCTTCTACGATCCCAACGCCTTCGCCAACAATCTTATTAAGCGGGGTCCGAAGCTCCTTCCCAGTGATATCAGCATCCAGAGCCAGTTCAAGACAATGCTCAGCCGCATAAAGCAATTCGATAAGTCTGGCCCAATGCATGGCAAGGGTTGCATGCACGGGTTTTCCGCCCAGTATAGTATACATACGTTCGTACTCTTGTTGAGCAAGCGGTGTGGCCATCCCATCTGAAGCATTTAATCTTGATAATGGTGTAGCATGATAAACACCAGAATCCTGTCCATCCACAAATCCTTTCCATCCAATCTTTTTGAGATAAGGGAATTTCAGATAACTCCATGGTTCCACCCGTTCTGCCACAAAATCACGATATTCGGCAGGTGAATACTTGCAGAGTTCCTTACCTTCCGTGTCCACTACCCTTACCTTGCCGTCATAAAAATTGACTTTGTTATTCGCATCAACCAGTCCCATTGAATGAAGACAAAGGGAATAGGGCCCGTTCAGAATAATATCGACGTACTGCTTATTGCCGAGGACGACATCTTCGAAAATCTTGAGTGAGAATTGTGCAAATTTTATGAAGCCATTAGATTTTTCGACAATATCGTCACGTTCCTGTTCCGAAAGCCCTCTTCTCACACCTCCGGGAATGTTCATCACCACGAAGGTCTGGTGTCCTCCTAATAAAGCCTGGATTTCCTGGGCGAGCCGGCGTTGTTTGATCACTTCCGTACCAATTTCAACCCCCACCTTATTAATGACACCCAAAATATTTCTTTCCGACTTCGGAGCCTGAGGTCCGACCACAAAATCCGGTGCTGCGAGTGCATAAAAGTGAGCAATATGGCTATGAACAAAGTGCGCCATATAAAATAACTCCCTGAGTTTTCTTGCAGTCGGAGGAGGTTGAACACCAAAGACAGCATCGACCGCCTTTCCGGATCCCATATGATGGCAGCCCGGACACACACCACAAATCTTAGACACTATGGCCGGTAATTCTTCCACGGGTCTGCCTTCGCAGAATTTTTCAAATCCCCGAAGTTCCGGGACCTGGAAATACACATTTTTTACATCTCCTTCATCGTCAAGAAAGATTTCAATTTTCCCGTGGCCCTCAAGCCTGGTAATTGGGTCGATGGTAATTCTTTTCATTATAATCTCCTCCTTATCATTGCACTAGGAAGACTGAAACGGTAAAACGTTCCGGCGGGATCTACAATATCCTCGATTATTGCTTCAATTTCTGCCGGTTCTTTTGAATCAATAATACTGGCTATGGCCGACATTATTTTTGCCCCCGTGTCTGTCACGTCTGCGGTAGGACCATAACATCCGCGGCAGGGAGCATTCCCTTTGATGCAACGGTGACCGCATCCTGAACGGGTGGCAGGTCCCATACAAATTACTCCCTGCTCCATAAAACAGGTAACCCCGTCATCGTATATTTCCCACGGACGTTTAAATTTCTTAATCAGTTTGTTATCGGTTTTCGTGCGTGTACACTCCTCGCACTGTGCTTTTGAACCTGCTCCGACCACAGAGCCTTTGGGTGGCAGTTGTGCACCTGTGACAATAGCCATAAATACTTCGACCAGTCGTTCCGTTTGAGGAGGGCATCCCGGAAGATAATAATCTACATCCACTACCTTATCAAGAGGACGGACATCGTTATAAAATACAGGAATTTCAAGTGTCCCTTCTGTGACTTTATATTCAGGCTGCGGTTTTATCTTCTCGGGGTTGATGGTTGACTCACTTTCTTCATATACTCTCCGGAAAATTTCTTCCTTAGTAAAAAAATTTGCCATGCCAGGGATTCCGCCGAGGTGGGAACAGCTACCGTAGGCGACGAGAATTTTTGATTTTTTCCTGAGCAGTTTTGCAATATGTTCATTTTCGCTATTCCTTACAGCTCCGTTGAATAGAGTGAGATCAATAAACCCATCATGCATTTCCTCTACATCCTGATACTTGGTATCCAAGGCAACAGGCCAGAAAACAAGATCAGCCGCCGCAACTACATCAAAGAGCTTTTCATGCACATCCAGTACCGATACACAACACCCTCCGCAAGCGGCTCCCCAATAGACGGCCAGTTTGAGTTTAGGTTTCTGTTCGTTCATTATTCAGGCGGTTAAGATTAGGTTAGTTCTTCCATCACTTGTTTTAACCTGCAAGGTCCCAGTTCGGTAATCGTTTCCGTGAAACTATTTACCAGCTCAGCAAATTGCTTTCCTTCACTGGCACTGATCCATTCCAGTTTGAGCCGCTCCTGTTCGATCCCCATCTGCTGAATATACTTTTGAAGAAGATGATACCTTCGTAAGCAGCGGTAATTACCTTCCTGATAATGACAATCGCCAGGATGGCATCCGCAGACCAGCACACCATCGGCGCCACGGATAAAAGCCCTGAGAACGAATGTTGGTTCAATGCGGCCTGAGCACATCACCCTGATGGCACGCACGTTGGGCTGGTATTTCATTCGCTGTGTACCGGCAAGATCTGCTCCCGTATAGGAACACCAGTTACACAGAAAGGCTATAATTTGTGGTCTGAATTCCATCTTTACTTATCTCCCAAATGATCGGTTTGAGTTACGATTTCTTATTCTGCACCAAGAAATTATCCATGCTGAGGAAGCCGGCACGGTTTTAAGGACGAGCTTGTTAATATGCCCGGAACGAAAGTAAAACTCCTGACAGTCTATCTGCAGGATGAGGACAATCAAAATGCCAGCAGGATTCTCCCGCTGGTGTATAAGCTATCCAAAATTCTGACCCCAAATCCATTCATCGCGAAGATCAGGGGCATTGCCAGTAGGAATCCTGTAACTGGCGGACTGAAAAGGATATATCCCTTTCTTATGTAGAAGGTTAAAACCAGTAAGTGGGCAAGATACAGTAACTTATTCACACGGATAGTGTTTATGCGTGATTTCTTTCACAAAGTATAAAAAGAATCTATATTAACCAAAAGATTATTTTTGAAATCAATTGACGAAGATGTGTTTGAGCAGTCATCAAGATACTCTTGCCGATTGATGATTTTGGCGGTATCCTGAATCGGAAAAGGGAGAGATTCGACAATAGTTTTCATCAGATAGTGTGACAGCTGAGTTATTACCACTGGTCCAAACCGGAGTATATTCCATTAATGACTTTTTCCGGAGTGGGTATATATAACGTTCCCTTTGCTGTAAATGCTCTCATATTCATTGTTTTAAACCGAATTATCAAAAACCTGTTCTGTGATTAAGTAATCCTTTATTTCCTTAAGTATTTCTGGATAGCGGCTGTTTAAAGGTGGCGTCAGTTCATTCGAGAACTCCCGGTCTTCAATTATCTCAACTGCGATAATCCGGATTTCCTCCGGTAATTTGATATTTAGCTTTTTGCCCAGCCTGAGAGCTGTCAGAAAACTAATATCATGGAGATTTGATAAATGCATGGTTTCACGGAAATCATCGGGACTGAACAGGTAAACTGAACCCGGGGTACCATTTTTTGTCCGAATAGCATCGATCAGGATGGCCTCATCGTATCCGTTGAGGAGTTCAATGATCTCCAATCCACCCACGCAGGCGCACGCGAAATGAACATTTTGGTTCAGGCAATTTTTACTGAGGTCATTCACTAATCTTGGGCCTATACCGTCATCAGTCAATATTTCATTTCCGATTCCAAGGACCAGCTTCATTTTTTAATCATTGATTTGGTAATTAATCCCGCTGAATCGTACGAATTATATTTCCATCAGAATCTTTAAAATTAACCAATAGAGGCATTTGTCCCGGCAAACTGTGGGTTGCACATGAAAAACAGGGATCATAAGCACGGAAAGCCATCTCGATCTGGTTGAGGATGCCTTGATCGGGTTCGATACCAGCTTTAATAACATACTGTGCAGCCTTTTTGAGTGACATGCAAATAGCAGCGTGATTGTTTGTAGTACCTACAATAATATTAACCTTGGTTACCATGCCTCTCGAGTCGGTCCAATAATGGTGGGTTAGCGTACCCCTTTGTGCTTCCACACATCCGACTCCCTCACCGACAATTTCTTTCAGATCGGCTCGAAGCTCTTTACCCGTGATTTCCGGATCCTTGATCAGCTCGTTAAATCGTTCAGCAGCATACAATAGCTCCACCAGGCGGGCCCAATGCATTGCCAGGGTTGCATGGACAGGTTTCCCGCCGAAGGTACTGAACAATTCCTGGTATGCCTCATTAGCCAATGGGGTGGCCATACCGTCGGCAGCATTAAGCCTCGACAAAGGCGTTGCATGGTAAACGCCTGAATCTTGTCCTTCCACAAACCCTTTCCAGCCGATCTTCCTCAGGTAGGGAAACTTCAGGTATGTCCAGGGCTCTACACGCTCGGCGATATAATCCCGATAGTCAATGGCATGATATTTATATTTCTCTTTCCCTTCAGTATCAACCACTCTCACCATTCCATCGTAGAAATTGACCTTATTGTTTGAATCAACCAGGCCCATGGAGTGAATCTTCAGATTATAAGGACCTTCGAGGATCATGTTAACATAATCACTATTTGCCAGAACCACATCCCTGAAGAGCTGAAGGCTGAATTTGGCGAATTTCTGAAATCCCTTCCCAATCGGAATTAATTGTTCCCTTTGCTCCTCGGTAAGTCCTTTCCTTACACCACCCGGGATATTTAGTACCACATGGGTCTGATGCCCCCCCAGCATTGCCTGTATCTCCTGTGCGAGCCTCCGTTGGCGTATTACCTCAGTTCCTACCTCCTTGCCTACCTTGGCGATAACACCGAGGATATTCCTTTCGGAGGGATCGGCATTGGGACCAACCACAAAGTCTGGGGCTGCAAGTGCATAGAAATGGGCAATATGGCTATGAATAAAATGAGCCATATAGAATAGTTCCCTGATTTTCAGAGCGGTAGGTGGAGGAGCCAGACCAAATACAGCATCGATGGCTTTACCTGCTGCCATGTGGTGGCACCCTGGGCATACTCCGCATATCTTGGTAACGATCCGGGATAGTTCTTCAACCGGCCGTCCTTCGCAGAATTTTTCGAACCCTCTGAGTTCCGGGACCTGAAAATACACGTTCTCAACATCTCCCTGATCTGTAAGGAAGATTTCAATTTTTCCATGGCCTTCAAGACGGGTTATCGGATCAATGGTAATCTTTTTCATATCCTGTGGTTTTAATTAACGGGCTTGGGGACAGACATTTTTTTCCGAAGAATGGCTTTTGGCAGGCTAAACCGGTAAAAGGTACCAACTGGATCGACGATCGCATCCACAATTTCCTCTATCTCTATTTCCAGGTTGCTGTCTATTATGGTCCCGATTGCTGACATCATTTTAGCCCCCGGATCAGGCGCATCGGCAGGTGGACCGTAGCAACCCTGGCAAGGGGCATTCCCTTCGATGCAACGATAGCCGCATCCTCCCCTGGTGGCAGGGCCCATACAGATCACACCTTGTTCAAGAAAACAGGTTTCGCCGTCATCATGAATCTCCCATGGACGATAAAATTTCCTGATGACCTTGTTATCTGTTTTCTTTCTCTTGCACTCATCGCATAAAGTTTTCTCCCATGCACCGACAACCGAACCATTTGGGGGTAATTCGGCCTTGTTGACAATTGCCATGAAAACCTCAATGAGTCGTTCTGTTCGAGGAGGACATCCGGGAAGATAGTAATCCACATCCACGACCTGGTTCAGGGCTCTCACATCATTGAAGAATTCCGGCAATTCCAGTTCACCCTCAGTGACATTGAAGTGAGTCTTTGGAATGATCCCGTCAGGATTTAAGGTGGACTCGGTCTCCAGATAGATACGGTTAAAAAGTTCATTCTTGTTTGTCAGATTGGCCAAACCGGGAATTCCACCCAAATGTGCACAGGAACCATATGCCACTAAAATCTTGGATTTTTGCCTTAGGAGCCTGGCCATATGTTCGTTTTCGCTATTCCGGACCGCGCCGTTAAAAAGGGTCAGATCGATAAAACCATCTGCCATAGCTTCCACATCCTTATACTTGATATCGAGAGCTATAGGCCAGAAAACCAAATCAGCTACGGCCACAACATCGAATAATTTCTCATGTACATCCAGTACTGAAACACAGCAGCCTCCGCAGCCGGCTCCCCAATAGATAGCCATTTTCAATTTGGGTTTATCTTGATTTGCCATAATCAGGTTATTTAGACCATTTGTTCCAATTGGGCTTTAATAGTAGAGGGACCAAGGTTTTTAATAGTCTGTGTCATTTCATTTGCCAGTTCGGCAAATAGTTTGCCTTCACTGGCACTGATCCATGCCAGCCTTATGCGGTCGGGCTCAATCCCCATTTGCCTGATATACTTTTCAATCAGTTTAAATCGCCTGAGGCACTTATAATTACCCTCATTGTAATGACAGTCTCCCGGGTGGCAACCACAAACCAGTACCCCATCTGCTCCCTCCTGGAAAGCTTTAAAAATAAAGGTAGGACAAATCCTCCCCGAACACATAACCCGGATAATCCGTAAGCTGGGTGAATATTTCATACGGCTTGTCCCTGCAAGGTCTGCACCGGTATAGGAACACCAGTTACAAAGAAAAGCGACAATTTTTGGCTCGAATTCCATAGTTTCAGACTTCTAATAGTTGTAACATGACTCCTTCGATCTGCGCGAGAATCTGTTTCTCGGTGAAGTGACGGCTTCCGATGGCGCCGGTAGGGCAGGCTGAGGCGCAGGTCCCGCAACCTTTGCAAATGACTTCGTTGACGCAGGAGACTTTTTTCTCCTTAAGGAATTCAATGGCTCCATAGGGACATACATGAACACAGATTTGGCATCCGCAGCAAATCTCTTCGCGTACGCTGGAGGTGATAACTTCGACCTCGACCCAATCTTTATTAATCATGGCAAGAACCCTCGCTGCAGCAGCCTTGGCCTGGGATGCCGAATCACTTATCTCTTTCGGTGCCTGGCAGCTTCCTACGATAAATACACCGTCCGTTGTAGTTGCTACAGGATCCAGCTTCGGGTGTTTTTCAATGTAAAAATTATTGCTACACCGGCTGATCCCGAGAACCTGGCTTAACTGCTTGGATGTTTCCTGGGCCTCCATTCCAACCATCAGGATCACCAGATCAGCAGTAACCTCAACTTGCTCTCCGCTAAGCAATTCCTTCATTTCGATGACGAGTCTGGTCTTTTCGTTTTTGCCGGCCTCACGGATATAGGGAAGTTTACCCTTTTGGTCATACATCAGGAACATCACGCCTCTTTTGGCAGTTTTTGAATACATCTCTTCACAACCCTTGCTCATCGACCGCATATCAGCATAAATCTGATAAACATGAGCTTTAGGCAGCAAATCCTTTATCTGGTTTGCAAATTTCAAAGCTGTCTGGCAACATGTTCTCGAACAATATGGCAGAAAATCAGGATTTCTGCTGCCAACGCAATGAATTATAGCAACATGTTTGGGCTCTTGCCGTGAGTCCAGCCTGATATACCCTTTACTGAGCATTTCCTCAAATTCCACACTGGTTATAATATTTGGTAACCTTTTATAAGCATAATTCGACAACGGGGTAGGCTTAAATGGTTTTAAGCCTGTGGCCACAATGATATTGCCAAATTCAAGCTCGGATTGAGTCTCTTTATGATTGACCGTTCCGATGAAATTACCCACATAACCGGACAGTTTTACCAACTGGGAATTCAGGTAAACCTGGATATGCGGATGAGAAGAGACTTCTTCAATGATCGGATTCAAATACTTTGAGGCCTCATCAAGGTTGGGAAAAGTCCGGTTTATCTTTTTCATCATTCCTCCCAGGCTTTTTTCTTTCTCAACAAGAAAAACGATACGACCGGTTCGTGCAATCTCCCGTGCTGCTGTCAATCCGGCTATTCCTCCTCCGATAACCAGAGTAGCCGGATTCACCTTAACGCTACGTTTGTTTAAAGCTTCCTGCCAACGGACACGCTTGACCGCTCCTGTAACCAGGTCTATGGCTTTTTGGGTAGCTTTTTCGCGATCATCATGAACCCATGATACCTGTTCCCTGATATTAGCCATCTGAAACAGGTAAGGATTTAGTCCGGCTTTCTCCAGTGCCTTCCTGAAGGTTATTTCATGGATCCGGGGGGAACAGGCGGCTACTACGATACGGTTGAGATTCATCTCCTGTATATCTTTGACCATAAGGTCCTGGCCCGGATCGGAACACATATATTTATAATCCCGTGCAACCACAACGCCTTGCAATTTGCCGGCTTCAGCAGCTACTCTTTCGACGTCTACATTCTTGGCTATATTTGTACCACACCAGCAGATGTATACCCCGATTCTGATTTCTTCCATAGCGTTAGAACCTAAATAGCAGGCGTTAATTCAACAATAGACTGACGATTCTGACCTGCCCGTCTGAGACGGTCAAAATAGACAGCGAAGGGCCGGTAAGCCAGATGCGACCATTTTGAGAATGGAACCTCAATCACGATCATCGGAACCAGAAAGGCGAGATGGATCAGATAGGTAAAATACGTCGCGGCCGGCAAACCTGACACCCGGAAAATATGAATCAGAATGCCTGTGACCGCAGTAAAAAACAGAAGAACGATAAACATCCAGTCGGACGGATGCGAAAATTGCATCTTAAGATCGGTTTTCCTGATCCTGCCAATAAAGGTGTATATCAGGAAGAACAATATTCCAAAAGTGGAATAGTAACCCAATAAACGCTGCCAGTGGTACCAGGGTTTGATCTCCTCGATCTGGAACTCCTTCAGGAAAGCCACAATCAGGGTGAACATGATGGTATAGCCTGTCATAACCAGCAGGTGGCCAATCCAATAGGTCCTGTTATCGCATTTTGAGAACCTGGCTTGGGTTACAAAATTGTATATCAGGCTCCAGAATTCAGTGAAATAAGAATAAAAGGGAAATTTCAGGTTCCTATCTGAAAGGATCACCCGGTAAAACATGTGAAAGATATTGCTGATCAGAAAACCTGCCACAAGGATTGCCATCAGGAGATCCCCGTATTCGATGAGCTGGACGAACCTGGATGCTGAAATCCCGTTGGCCAGGCTGTTTATCATGACTCCGCCCTGTTCATTAATAAAAGCCTGTGGTTTGGAAAACAGGTCCGGCGACGGGGGGAGAAAGACCAGAAACGAAATAATAACACCAAGCGCTATTAAAATTATGGCTGCGAGCTCCCATATCTTTCGTGTATAAAACAACCTGGATATGCCAGTCCAGTCATAACAGGAAGTCAGGTACCGGCGTAAAACCATCATTAATTCGCCCGGATTGGCATTGCGCGGGCAGGTTTCGGTGCATTCGCCGCAATAGTAGCAGAGCCATGGATCGACACTGGAAACCAATTGCTTTTTAAGTCCCATCTGAGCCAATCTGATTCCTCTCCGAGGAAAAAGATTATCATCCTTTGTGAGAGGACAGATCGCCGTACAATTACCGCAATGAAAGCATTCATTCCATTCACGCAGTCCATATTTGTGCAGTTCCTGCTTGAATTCCGGATCGACTCTGGATATCATGTCTTTTTAATTTATCATATAGGTTAACGGAAATACCTCTGAATCTGTAAGCCTGTCGCTCATAATGCTTTGCAGCACACCGGCAGCAGCCGCGGAAGCCTGAACCACCGAATCCGGAATATCCTTTGGACCCTGGCAAACACCTGCGATCCAGATACCCGGCCGGTTGGTCCTTACAGGATCAATCTCATACCGGACTGCTTTAAACCAGCCGTATTCATCTACGTCAATTCCCAGAATATCCGATAGTTTCTTCTGGTCATCTGCCGGTTCCAGGCCTATGGATAAGATTATCATATCCATATCCTGTTCGAGCATCCTGCCGGCAATGATATCCTCCGTTCTCAGATGGAGATGTCCGTCTATTTGGTCTACTCGGGCAGTTTTACCCCGAATCATTCGGACGCCTTCATCCTGGATCCGGCAATAAAACTCCTCATACCCCTTGCCAAAGGCCCTCATATCTATGAAGTATTCAAATATCTCGGCCGATGGAAGCTTTTCCCTTACCAGGTGTGCCAGCTTCAGCGAGTACATGCAGCAAACCTTTGAACAGTATGGATTGAAATTCTCGTCGCGGCTTCCCACACAATGTATTATTCCAATCTTCTGAGGCTTACCGCTGTCATTTACAAATACAGAATTCCCCTTTTTATCAGTCGTCCTGAAAGTGATCTCACCGCCGGTTGGGCCGGCAGCATTGATCAATCGTTCGAACTCAAGAGAAGTCAAGACGTTCGGGTATTTCCCGTATCCAAAGCGGTCAATCCGGGAAGCCTGGAATGGTTTGAAACCATTTGCAACAATAATGTTTCCTGCTTCTATTTCAATCTCACGTGGTACTTCATACAGATTGATACAGCCGGTAACCGGGCAAACTTTCACGCAAACTCCGCATTTCCCCTCCTGTATAAACCTGCAGGCTTCACCGTCAATCAAATACTTATTCGGAACTGCCTGTGGAAAAGGCATATAGATAGCCTTCCTCATGGTTGTTCCTTCATCAAATTCACTGGAAACCTTAACCGGACATTTTTCTGAACAGGTCCCGCAACCAATACAGGATTTAACATCTACCCATCGAGGTGACTGCCGGACTGTAACCTTATAATGTCCGGGTGTTCCATTAACAGCAACAACCTCTGAACAGGTCATCAGTTCGATTAAAGGATGCTGCCCCACCTCTACCATTTTGGGTGTAAGAATGCATGCGGCACAATCAAGGGTCGGAAAAGTCTTGTCAAACTTGGCCATATGACCGCCTATCGTCCCGGATTTCTCTATCAGATAAACTTTCAGACCTGCATTGGCAATCTCCAGGGAAGCCTGAATCCCGGCGATGCCTGCGCCGATGACAATGGTATCCTGTTGAATATGGGAAGATTGATGTCTTTTATCTACAACTTGAGAATGAACCCGCTCAAGCAACTCATACACATTCTGTACCTGGCTTTCATAAACGCACCACGTATCGCCAAAATCTGCAATAACAACGGATTCAGCCTGATATCCCAGCTTTGTCATCGCTGTTCGGACTATTTGTCTGAACCTTTCCGGCCTGATTCCGGCCAGTATCACAGATGTTAAACGGTGATGCCTGATCGTTTCCATCAATACATGGAAATCAGAGAAAAGGTATCTTGACTGATCGATGATAACCGGTATCTTAAGGTTATCTCTGACAAAAATGATCAGGTCAGACAGATCTACCGGCGTATACCCGGATGGGGGATCGCAGAAGATTATTCCGATTCGATCATACTCACTCATGGCTTGTAATGGTTACCTTTTATTGTGAAAAACAGATCAATATCTAACTCTCGTTTTAATCTCATTACGTAAATTACTAATTTTTTCATTATAATTAAATAATGACAATTATCATGTTTTGTATATCATACTAATTATCTTACCTTTATGAATAAAAAAGAAGCTTTTTTTTTAAAAGACATTAAAGGGGAATTAAGGTATCGTTTCGTTATTGTGAAATTCAGAACATAATATGTCTCATAAAAACTATATAAAGAGATTACTCCTTTACCGTCTCTGCCTTTTAAGATTCAAGGAACTCGGTTTCAAAAAAGTGTTTTCACATACCCTGGGGAACGAGGCAGGTGTCAGTGCCGAGCAGGTACGTAAAGACTTCTCCCAGTGCGAAATATCAGGCAATAAAAAAGCAGGTTATAACATTGAATCTCTGCTCATCACACTCAATGAAAAGTTTATTCGGAGCGAGGTTCGAAACATTATCCTCATCGGCATGGGCAACATGGGAAGGGCTATTGCCAATTATAACAATCATTACATTGGAACCAATGTTTTCATCGTTGCTGCTTTTGACATCGATCCGTCGAAACAGAATCAGAAATATGGAATCCAAGTGTTTTCCCTGGACAAGCTTTCTGCAGTTATTCAAGGTTTTAAGGTTAATACCGCCATTATCGCTACACCTGCTATTTCAGCACAAAACGTTTGCAATCAACTGGTTGAAAACGGAATCAAGGGTATATTGAACTTGGCTCCGTTAATTTTAAAAGCACCCAAAGACGTTATTATCAGTAATGTTAACCTAAGTGCAGAAATTGAAGCAATTATCTACTATTTGAATGGAAGGAAGGATGAACTGGATGTTGAATAAATCCGATTAAACATGACCATGGTCCGATCATCGTATAAGATTCACGTTCATGGGACGGTACAGGGAGTCGGTTTCCGGCCATTTGTCTACCGATTGGCACGAGAAATAAAACTGGATGGTTCCGTCGAGAACCGAAATGACGGTGTATGGATATCTTTATACTGTACCCGGGAAGAATTGGATATTTTCATTACTTTGCTGAAACAACAGGCACCATATCCATCAACGATCCGGTCCATTGAATTCATTCAACAGGCAGGGAGAAAAACTCAGTCGGGATTTCGGATACTGGCAAGTCATAAAGGATCCACTGAAATAACCGGTATTTGTCCAGATATTGCGGTATGCGAGAAGTGTCTGGAAGATATGAAAAACCATCCGCGCCGGATAGGTTATCCTTTCGTGAACTGCACATTTTGCGGCCCCCGGTTTAGTATTATCCGGGAGCTTCCATGGGACCGGCCCAAGACATCAATGTCCGGATTCGGCATGTGTGACGGTTGTAGGTCAGAATATAACGATCAGCTCGACCGCCGTTTTCATGCCCAACCGATAGCCTGTACGATATGTGGACCCGTTTACTATCAAAGAAGTTTTCAACAGGGGGATGAGCCATGGCCGTATTTGTCCGCACAGATCATTCTGGCTTTACGCGCCGGCAAGATTGGCGCTATCCAGGGTATCGGAGGATACCACCTGGTTTGCGATGCCACAAATGCTTTGGCTGTGGCCGAACTTCGCAAAAGAAAGCACCGTGACGGTAAGCCTTTTGCTGTAATGTTCCCGGGTATGGAGGAGATTCGTAAATATTGTGAATGCTCTGAAGCAGAGGAAAAACTCATAACCTCATGGCAACGTCCCATTGTTATCCTGAAAGAAAAAAAATGTTTAAACACATTAGTCAACAAGGGTTTAGGAAGCCTCGGGGTTATGCTCCCGTATACTCCACTGCAACACCAGCTCATGACCGAAGGGAAATTCCAGGCATTAATCTGTACCAGTGGAAATCTTACCGATGAACCCACCGTCATCTCTCCGCAAGCAGCTGAAGATAAGTTAATGGATATAGCTGACTTTTTTCTACATAGCAACAGACCAATCATTAACCGTACAGATGATTCAGTTGCCCGATTGTGTGGAGAATCACCCATTCTTATCCGAAGGTCACGCGGCTATGTACCCGCTGCAATACAGGTAAGCCTATCAGTGGATGGTATTCTTGCTCTCGGCGCAGAGCAGAAAAACACATTTTGCCTGGGAAAAGATCGTGAAGCTATCCTGAGTCAGCATATCGGGGATCTGAAAAGCTATGACACCTTTCAATTTATGGAGGAGTCCCTTGGCAGGTTTAAGAAAATATTCCGTTTCACTCCAACCTTGATCGTCACGGACCAACACCCCGATTATCTTTCAACGCAATTTGGCAATTCTCTCGGTATCCCGGTGGTAGCAGTGCAGCACCATCACGCACACATCGCCTCATGCATGGCTGAACATCAACTGGATGAGCCGGTGATCGGAGTTGCTTTTGATGGCACCGGACTCGGTGCAGACCAAACCATATGGGGCGGCGAATTTCTGATCGCCACCCTGGATCAATTCACCCGGTTTAGCTGGCTAGACCCCATCAAGATCCCCGGCGGCGATCAGGCAGTAAGGGAACCCTGGAGGGTAGCGATAGCTTACCTTTATAAATGTTATGGGGAAAATATTCCGTTTGATTCTTTCCATGGTCTTCAGTGTATTCCTGAGATTCAGCGAAACCAAATCATCAGTCTGTTAAAGTCGGAAGCTCCCGTTCCAGTCTCCTCTGCAGCAGGCAGGCTTTTTGATGCAATCTCAGTCCTGACCGGTTGCTGCATTGAGAACACCTTCGATGCCGAGGCACCCATAAGACTGGAGATGGCTGCTGATCAGCTGGAAATGGGTGAGTATCCTTATCAGATTAATCAGACTATTGGCTTTATTCCTACAATTGAAGCCATCCGGGTCGATCTTGTAAATCATGTTCCGGTTTCAGTGATTTCTGCCAGATTTCACAGAACCCTGGCGCGGGTTATCCTCGATACTTGTATCAGGGCAAGGGAAGTAACCGGCCTAATAAAGGTGGTTCTGTCAGGAGGTACTTTTCAAAATGTATTTCTCACCCGGATTACTTGTTCATCCTTAATAATGAACAACTTTACCGTGTTTACCCACCGGATGGTTCCGCCTAATGATGGCGGAATCTCCCTGGGTCAATTGGTTGTTGCAGCAAAAAAACAGATTAAAAAAAATGTGTCTAAGCATCCCGGCCGAAGTTCTATCCACCAACAGTAATATGGCCATTGTGCAAATAGGTGGGCTAATGATCCAGGCGTCTCTCGATCTGGTTGAGGATATCTGCGTAGGCGATTATGTCCTGATCCATACCGGATTTATTATTCAGAAGATTTCAACGGAGGAGGCAGAGGAAACCAAGAGGCTCATCCGCGAGATCGAAAACCTTAATGATGTTCCATGAATACTGTCCAGGCACTGCTGTTTGCCATCCATAGGGAGGCCAACCAACCGGTCCGGTTAATGGAAGTTTGCGGAGGACATACCCATGCAATCAGGAAATTCGGGATACCGGGACTCCTTCCCGACACGGTTAGCTTACTGTCCGGACCCGGTTGCCCGGTTTGTGTAACCCATACAGGGTTCATTGATCAGGCTATTCATCTGGCCCAAAACTATCCAGTGATAATTACCACTTTCGGGGATCTCATCAGAGTACCCGGATCGGGTCAAAGCCTGGAAACCGCCCGTGCAGGCGGAGCAGATATCCGAATTGTCCTTTCTCCACTGCAAGCTTTGAGCCTTGCTGAAACCGAGAGGAGTAAACAAGTGGTTTTTCTGGGCATCGGATTTGAAACAACCGCTCCCTCGGTGGCAGCCACCATATTAACCGCACTGGAACGCAGAATTGAAAATTTTTCTGTTTTGAGTGCCCACAAGATCATGCCCCCGGCTATGGCCGCTTTGGTCAATCATCAGCCCAATCTCGACGGTTTCATTTGCCCGGGTCATGTAAGTACCATAACAGGCTCGGGTATATATGAATTTCTTTCACGAGATCATGGGATACCTTGTGTTATTTCTGGTTTTGAAGCACCTGATATTCTAGAATCAATTTTGCTGTTAATCAGACAGATAAATAATCACCAACCTAAAGTTGAGATCCAGTACAAGCGGGCTGTGAAACCGGAAGGCAATATGAAAGCCTTGGAAATCATGCATGAAGTATTCGTCCTTCATGACGATTGGTGGCGCGGAATGGGTATTATCCCGAATAGCGGCCTGGTTCCCGGTGGCAGGTATGCCGGTTTCGATACCCTGCAGCGATTCAGCCTGCCTGAATTTCCGGATACCGACAACCGTGGTTGCAGATGCGGCGATATCCTCCGTGGATTAATTACTCCTCCTGAGTGCAGCTTGTATGGGAAAACCTGCACTCCTGAATCACCGGCAGGTGCCTGCATGGTGTCATCAGAGGGGACCTGCCAGGCTTTCTACCGCTATCAAAACTGAATATGAAAAGCTAACCATGAAAGACAAAATACTATTAGCGCATGGGAGTGGGGGTCGGATGACCCGTGAATTGATCCGCGAACTGTTTCAGCCCTACCTGCACAATCAATATCTTGATAAAGAATCAGATGCAGCAATTCTTAAACAATTGTCAGGTAAAATTGCCGTTTCAACCGATGCCTTTGTGGTAAATCCTGTTATTTTTCCCGGAGGCGACATCGGTAAGCTGGCCATATGCGGAACAATTAATGATCTGGCCGTTTCCGGAGCAAAACCACACTCAATTACCGCCTCATTCATACTGGAAGAAGGTCTCAGGAAAACTGAATTGGAACAGATAGTCGCTTCCATGTCCTCCGAAATCAAAAACCTCGATATTGCTCTGATAGCAGCAGATACCAAAGTGGTTCCCAGTGGCCTGTGCGACAAAATATATATTACCACTACCGGAATTGGTACCGTTATTCCTGGTCTTGAGCAAGTCTCCACCGGGAAAGGGATTCAGGCAGGTGACCGGATTATTCTTAGTGGCACAATCGGCGATCATGGGGCAGCAATCTTTTGTGCCCGTTATCCGGAGGATATTCTGACGACAATCGTAAGTGATTGTGCTTGCTTATATCCATTGATTGAAAAGATTTCAAGCTTTGGCACTGGCATTCGGTTCATGCGTGATCCAACACGCGGCGGACTCGCTACTGTTTTATGCGAGGTTGCCGAGAATCAGGACTGGGGCCTTACGATTAAGGAAAACCTTATCCCGGTAAGGAATGAAGTTGCAGGATTATGTGACCTGGTTGGTCTGGATCCCCTTTACCTGGCAAATGAGGGTAAGTTCATTATGGTTGCCGCTGAATCGATTTCAAATGAAGTATTAACTGCTTTACGATCTCATCCCCTTGGTAAAAATGCTTGTGAAATTGGTGTGGTCACACGGGAAAATCCGGGTCGGGTTATTTTGGAAACCCCGATCGGGGGCACGAGATTATTGACCATGCTTTCAGGGGATCCCCTGCCACGAATCTGTTGAACCTTACCATGCATGAATTGGCTGTTATAGAAGGAATTATAGAAACGATGACTGAGGTCGCCTCAGCCAATCATTTATCCCGAATCTCACGGTTGGACCTGGTTATTGGCAAATTACACCAACTGATTCCGGACATGCTTGAGTTTTCGTTTGAGACTTGCACGGAGGGTACCCTGGCTGAAAAGTGCAAACTTGTGATCGACTGGAGGCCAGTTATCGTTACTTGCCGTGATTGCAATAACCGGTCTGAGATCATCGACAGTATATTTATTTGTCCGCTTTGCGGAAGCTTCCGTCTCAATACTGAATCTGGGAAAGAACTATTTATTAAATCAATAACAGGAGAATAGAATGGATATAGTATTAATGAAGAATGTTCTGGACAGAAACCAGAATAAGGCGGACGAAAACCGCTCGAGATTATCAGAAAGAGGTATTCTGATGTTCAATATTATCAGTTCACCAGGCGCCGGGAAAACCACCCTTCTTGAAAAAACCCTGGCTCACTTTTCGGGGGTATTGAAAATTGCGGTCATTGAGGGTGACATTACTACCGATCGTGATGCCCGGAGACTACAACCTTTTGGTTCCAAAATCATTCAAATAAACACCGAAGGAGGATGCCATCTCGATTCCCACTCGATTGCCAAAGCATTTGAGCATTTGGATCTGGACAAACTTCAATTGATCATGGTGGAAAATGTTGGCAACCTGATATGTCCCGCAGAATTTGATTTGGGTGAAAACCATAAGATAGCCTTGATCAGCGTTCCGGAAGGTGATGACAAACCGGTTAAGTATCCGCTGCTGTTCAGGGAATCCTCAGCTATTATTCTGAATAAGACAGACCTGATCCCCTATACAAATTTCAGCCTTGAGCGATTCAGAAATTACGTTCGGGAACTGAATGGCAGTATTCCTGTTATGGAAATTTCGTGTACCACCGGCTCCGGATTGTCGGTTTGGTTTGACTGGATCCTGGCTCAAATAAAAGAGAAAGGCGTACCTGAATAGATACCCATGGCATCAGCCCTGTTTTTGATCAAAATCATAACAATGATCATGATCACGGGCACGAACATGAGCATACCGGTAAAATAAAGCAAAATGCCTTTACAGCATTTTTAATAGGAATCATCCATGGATTTGCGGGTTTCAGTTACCTGTTTGCGCTTTTACCGTCCCTTGCGCTTCCAACAGTATGGGCTTCTGTTAAGAAGATTGCCCAGAAGAAGGCCTAATTCACAGAAGCACAGATCGCGTTTGCACTAAGGCAAGCTTTTCGTTAGAAGCATAAGCTTTTTCAGATCCTCCTCCAGATGGTTCGAGAACTCTCCTGTCGTCTCCCCCCCTATCCTGTCACCAACTCATTCGCCTTATCCAGCACATCATTCTCAAAACTATCCAGATACACCTGGGTGGTCTGTTCGGTTTCATGACCAAGACCTTCGGAGATGATGGCAGTTGAGATGCCCTGGCGCTTGGCGATGGTGGCCCAGGAATGGCGGGCAACATAGGTGGTGAGAGGAATTGAAATTTCCGCCAGTACACCGATATCCTTAAGTTTCTTATTGACCAGCCTCTTAAAACTGATGTAATCCAAGTATTCATTGCCTTTCCGCTTTATGACCGGAAACGCAAACGGAGAATCGTTGTGATACCGTGCAAGGATGGCTGTGGCCGCATCGGTCAATTTAATCGAGAACTGCTGACTGGTTTTCCTCCGGGAATATTCGATCCGTCCGGTGCGGATATAAGATTTTTTGAGGTAGGCTATGTCGATCAGGTTCATTCCCCGGGGCGAGGGGTCGAGAGTTCAAATCTCTCCATCCCGACTGAGAAAAAAAGGACTTACAAAAAAATGTAAGTCCTTTTTTCGTTGGTTGCAATAGGGTTGCAATTTTCGGGTGATATTGGCGAGATTGGTCAATACCCTACTGTTCCTTTATGCCTATGACCATTGATTATTATATAATATTCTATATCCGTGATTTAGTCTAGATTACGGTAATACAATTTTTTAGCCTCTATTTTCATGCCCGGATTATGACCCTGTATAGCGAAATGACCCGATTTGAATTCATCATCATCGTATGTCATAACCAATTGTTTATTGATCCAGAACTGGATATGGCTTCCAACTACCTTAATACGATATTCAAACCATTCACCGTCTTTGGTTAACAATTCAGTGGCTTTTCCGGTAGGCGTGCCGGGTTTCCATAACCAGCCGGTGTAAGCATCCTGATTATGACAGATCTGAGCTTCATAACCACGGGGGAACCCATCGGGGTTGTCGGCCGGCTGGTTGGCGCGAAAATAGAAACCACTATTGCTTTTTGCACCTTGCTCCGTGATCCTGAAAACACCTTTCATCTCAAAATCTGAGCAGCTCGCATCGGTATAGATATGCCCCATCCCGCCTTCTCCAACCAGGATGCCATCCTGAACCGACCAGGTTGCTTTTCCACGGATAAACCATCCATTCAAATCTTTACCGTTAAATAAAGAAACCCATTTCGATTTAGCTTCTGCAACTCCGCAGAAACTAATCATAATTGCCGTAATTACTAATATTGATGTCTTTTTCATGATTAAAAAGTATTAAATCAACTCAATTATTTTCAATCGCCGGATGCTTTGGATCATAGACCTGACTGTATGATAATTGATTTTCCAGGAATGCCCCATATGTGTCCAGATCGGTTCACCGCGGCGTGAAAGCAAAGGATACCACTCTCCAACACCTTTGTTGATTACTTTATCGAATACAAAACGATGAACATTTTTGTAAGCCTCCCAATATTTTTCATCCCCAAACATAATAACGGCATCGAGCAGACCTATCAATGCCTCAGCCTGTTGCCAGAATTCCTTTTCCTTATCGTAAACACCGCCTGAGTGAGGACCCTCTACAAAAACGCCACCAAATTCATGGTCAATGCCATTATTAACGGTATGTTCGAAAATGGTCCTGAACAAATCCGAATAAATATTTGGATCCATCTTGAGAATATGAAGCGCATGGATCAACAACCAGGCAAATTCAGCATTATGTCCATAACAGGTATTATCGGTTGCATTACCTTTCTGCCCTTCGTCGGAGAATCGGTCCCATCCCCAGATAATATCAAATTTGATTTGAGGAGCAACTGTCCAATCTTTATAAAATTGCGGTATGCCGGTTTTGTAAACCGGATGGATAATACGGTTTACCAAAAGATCAATATCTTCCAGTAACTTCCGCCGGTGCACATCTTTGCCTGAACACTCGTAAAGTGTTGTATATGCTTCCATCAAATGCATATGAACATCGAGCGTTTTCCTGTCTCCTCCCTGGCTTCCCGGCCCGCAAAGTGTCCAGTCGCGGTGGAACATCTCCCGGTAACCTCCATACATGGTATCGGCGCAATATTTTTGTATGAGGTCAAAAACCTTTTCAGCATAGTCGAGTCCTCGCGGATCGCCTGTCGCCAAAGTATATTCACTGAGCGAATACATAGCGAAACTATGGCCATAGATTATTTTTTGATCGATTTTTACGTTTCCTCTGCGATCCGTCATCCAAAAAAAACCGCCATATTCTTTGTCCCACATTTTGTCAATCAGAAAATCAGCGCCATGTTTCGCCAATTCAACATATTTCCCGTCACCGTAACCGGCAAGGTGCGCAGAAGAGATGGTATACAAACAGCGGGTTTGGGCAATTAATGACTTTTCATCTTCACCGGTATCTTTTCCATCTTTATCAAAATGAGTAATATACCCGCCGTTATTTTCGTCTTTCATACGGGTTGTCCAGAATGGTAACAGTTCGTTAACAAGATGGTTTTCAGCCTCATTCTTTAATGCTAATAGATCATTCCTGTTCATAATACAATAGGGATTAGGAGTTTGGAAATTTATTTTTCTGTCAGTTTTTGATAAATGGCCAATAAAAAATCCCGGTTATCGGCAGTCAAATAATCCATTTCCCCGCCCATCCTTTGGAATGTTTTGCAGTAACGCAGGTAGTATGCAGGGTTATCCACCGGAGGTTCGCCGTTTTTTTGCCAATCCCAGTCTGATTTTGCCAAATCCACGACCAGCATATAGTGGTGATCAATATGTTGGTTTTCCTGGATCTTGAGGTTCTGCGACATGGATAGTGCTTTTTCAAAAATCATGGGTGACATTACCGCTGATCCTATCGAGAGGTATACTCCGTAATCAAGATTACTGACACTTTTTGCAAAACACAGGAAATCATTCAATGCAGTTCTACCCAATGCAGCTCCGTGGTTCATCGGATGGTTGTAGATGATGTCGTGGCCTATCATCGGATGTCCTGTAAAAGGAATTCCCAAGTCATAAGCACAGGCCTGAACTGAGTATTTTTTATAAGGATGAGGAATGGTCATAAATCCTGACTGCAAATTGAATCTTTGAATAACCCCTGCCAGGTCAATTGCTGCAGCGGCAAGATCAGGATTTGTTTTTATTTTGCTGATTGCCTCATCATACAACAGAGGGATTTCCGGGATCTGCAATCCTTCCCGGGAAATCATTTTCCCCACGGATTCCCCATATCCCAATCCTTCATAAGCTCCAACAATCAGTGCCAGATTAATATTGAAACCGGTTTCGTCCCATATCCCAAATTGCCCGTGTTCAACATTCTCACGAACATCTTCACTCGATTTTCCCTGAAAAGCAAATTCCCAGTCGTGGATAATACCGGCACCATTTGTCGATAAATGAGTTACCCAGCCTTCGTCCATTAATGCTATCAAAGTGGGAGCCATACCGTTTTTGATGGTATGTGCGCCAAATGCCAGCATTACCGGCCGCTGCTCCTGTTTGGCCAATCGGATACGACCGGCAGTTTTTTCGATTAGCTTTTGCCCTGATTCTGAAAGATTTGCAGGTTTTTGCGTTACAGGAATATGATCTTTTTCAATATTAACCTTGCTATATCGTGCACTTAACTTCTTGATTGCAAGTTGATCCCGGTCTAATTTTGGGTAAGGCATATTTTTAAAATCAGATATTCAGCAAACTTAGTAACCGTGGATATTGCGAAAAATCAGGAACGATAATATCGGCACCTGCTTTGATCAACCGTGTACGCTTATGCTCATTCAGACCATAACGTCTCAGTTCGTTGCTGGCAATCCCGATGGTTACTCCGCCCCTTTTACGGGTTTCGCGAATTTCAACAGGGCCATCGCCAAAAGTGGCAATCTTTCCAAAAGCAGTTTCCCCGATTGTATTTAATATGCGGTCAAGCACCATTTTTTTGGCCTCTTTGGTCACATCTCCTATGGCCCCGTAAATTCTGCCTTCAAAGAGATGATCGTAACCTAAAACACGGGCTTCGCCTTCTACATCCTCTTCATCAGTACCGCTGACCAGATAGAGCTTAATGCCAGCATCATAGAGTTTCTGAAGAAACGGAACAGCATTTTTTAAAGTAAAATCTTCCAATAGCAGTTCACCCCGCGATAGTTTCCTTTCCCGTTCCTTGACCATGACAAGCAATTCCTCGTTGTAAATTTGCTTGTATCCAAATTCATCGAGCATTTTTTCTTTGGGTATGCAACCAAATTCCCGGATTAAATCCATTAACCCCTGCATCTGGACCAGGGTCTGGATCCCGGTTGTTTTGTCAATGAATTCATCAACTCTTGTTTGTACTTTTTGATACAATGCTTCATCTGCATCCTGATATTTATCGCCCAATATTGCTTTCCTCATCATGGGGGCCATAATCAATTCCCAGCCTTCGCGGAGGGTAGAGATTGTCCCGTCGTGGTCAAATATGGCATGTTTGATGTGAAGCTTATTCTCCCATTTGTTGACGATTTCAATTTCGGTATTCGACAGATAATTGGCATGTCGTTTATCTTCAGCTAATTCTGCAGCAAAAATATAATCAGGATCCTGCCCTATTCCGAGTATTTCTACCGGAGTTGCGGTCCCTGTCTGAAATAGTTTCTGAACAGTAACACCGGCAACAAAAGATCCTATTTGTGCAGCAATCTCCATGTCATATCCTGCCGCCAATGTTGATGCCGCTCCTGCCAGATAACTATCGCCGGCTCCAACGGTATCCACTTTCGATAGGATCATCAGTCCGGGTATTTCTGAAATACCTTTCTCATCTATAGTCAGAGACCCTTTGCTGCCTCTGGTGATAAAAAGCGGTTTTTGGTAGCGTTTATATAATTCTTTGGCAGATGACACAATTTCAGAATAGAATACCGGTTCATCCGGTTTTTTGTTAAGCCCGCACAACCTGGCAGCTTCTGTATCATTCATCTTGCGGATAGTCCCCTGGTAATAGTCATTAAAATTGCGGCTATCGACGATAAAGGTTTTTTCCGGAAATCGCGTTATCACTTCCACCAGCCTCTTCTTAAAGAATTCGGTATGAATACCGGAAGGTACTTGTTGATTGATGATGACGATATCTACTTCAGGAATTTCCCGTATCAGATTACCAATCAAACGATCAGCAGTCTCTTTTGACAAATGATTGTAATTCCCAAAGTCGACCCGGTTCAACTCTTTGTCCTCGATATACGGTTTAGCATAAGTATGGGTGTACCACTCCTCTTCCTGAATCAGCAGATTTCTTGGTTGAATACCTGTCTCTTTCATGATCCTGACCATTTCTGCTCCGAATGGATCAGTACCGACCACCCCAAAAGCGCGAATATCTTTGATCCCCATAGCAGCGAGATTATTGGCAACATTGCCTGCCCCTCCAAGAGAGTAATGCTGTTGTGAGACAGGTCGGGTGGCCTGGTTGGTCTCTACCGAAATTTCACTCATGGCTTCATCGATGAACCAATAGGCATCGAGACAAAAATCGCCAACCACGGCAATCTTTACAGAACTTATATCATTCAGAATTTTTTGCAGTTGTTCCTTCTTCATAGGGGTATGGTTGAAATATTTTGATTTATTATCTGTCTGTCTATTTAAGCGGCTTAGGAAACATGTAAATAGCAGCGTCACCAGGATCCAGCTCTATGGAACTTTCATAAGCACTAGCCGGTACGATTGTTCCATCTTTTAATACTTTTTTTACCGATTCATCCCCATAAACAGTTAAATTAATGCTACTTAGAAAATCCTTATTTACAACTACAAGAAAGGAAGTTTCACCCTTTTCCAACAGCGATACCAAGGCAGGTGCACCACCGGTGTCTAAAACTTTAATTGCATCAGGAAGCGTGGTCAGGCGAACTGTTCCACCAGGAATCATCCCTTTTCCTGTATGCCTTACCCACACCACTTTTGATCCCAGGAAAACACCCGACAGGTTTTTTATTTCCTCACTCATGAGCTTGACCCTATCATAAACTACGCTTCTTTTTCCTGCTGCACTAATGGGAGCCCCTCGTTGATCTTCGCTTGACGGTGAAGTAACAGAGGTCGCCGACCAGTAGGTAAAATACTGTATTCCCTGCGCACCATAAGCCAAATCGCTATATACCTGCAGTCGCATCGAAGCAAGAGTTTGAGGCGTAAGATGTCCATCATCATAGTTAGTGGTGAGTGCAAATGCCCAAAAAGGTTTTCCTGCTTTTTTTGCCTCATCGGAAAATTGCTCCAAATTTTCGTACCATGTTTTAGAAAGACGGTCTTTGAGAACCGGATAGTAGTCAAAAGATAAAAACTGTAAAGGTATTTGCCTGGCACACTCGCTCACGTATTCTCTGTAGTTTTTCGTTCCGAGTACAGCAGAATCCGCAAAATTAGGAAACAAATTCACGTAGCAAAAATGTTTATTATCAACAGATTGGATTCGCCTTCCCCAATTCCCCAGCTCAGGAAATATAACCATACTTGGCTCATCAATAAGATGGTAACCTGCAACCGCAGGATGATTCATAAAACGTCTGACTGTTTTCTCGGGATCCGATTTTAATTCGGGGCAAGAAACAATCATCTTGATACCCACTTTTGATGCAATATCCAGGGCCTTTTGCATTGCATCGGCATTGGGGAATCCGCTAAACTGGTGGGTTATTCCGGCATCCTTCATCTCCTGGTAACGTGTAACCGTGGTTTCACTTGCAGGAATGCCATACCATGCCAGTATCGGAATCTGCCCATTAGATTCTAATTTATCCTGAGACTTTACAGATCCCATGAAAAAAAACAAAAGCAGGGTTAGTAAAAAATATTTTTTCATATTTATGCCTTTAAAATTTAAGTTTGTATATACTTATTGCATTTTCTCTAAGTATCTTTTTTGCAATATCCACAGCCTCTTCTTCAGTCAAATATCCATTTTTCACCATTCGTGTTAGCGTCTCTTCTACAGTCTCCCTTGCCAAAACAGATGCTCCATAGGCACCCTCAACAGTTTGATTGTCGCCACCAAAAGCCATGATTTTATTGGCCGGTACGGTTTCAATAAACTCCTGCAAGTATCGCTTTGTATATGATGGTGAGATAAGAGCAGACCATGCCATGTCAATATACACGTTGGGGAAATTTTTGGCTAGTGTTGACATTTCTCCTCCATAGGGATAACCAGAATGAAGCAAACAGAATTTTACGCCTGGGAATTTGAAAAATGTTTTTACCAAGCCCGTAGGATTAGAGTTTGTAATATCGTTACCACTACCCGTTTGCAGTCCTGTATGAATCTGAACTGGCAGCTTATACTTGTTGCAAAGACTCAAAATTTTAAAAAAAACGAAATCTTGTAATGGTTTAGCCTCCTCAAAAGAAAAGTTGTGCCCCGGACTTGCCTTCATTTTCTCAAATACTGCATTCGCTGTTTCCCGAGGCACATCATCAAATTTTAATGTCCGATAGTAAGCTACCCCAAACTTCGCTCCTTGAATACCCTTTTTTACATCCTGCTCAAACACACTATCTATAAGCGATTCAAATTCCTGAAGAGAGGCAAAGTCTTTGCTGTAATCGCTCAACCTTGATTTCATCTTATCATAACCGAAAAAACTGCAATACTTATCGTAAACAAAAAGACTTTTGAAATTGCACTCACCCTCGCTCTCAACATCTCTGGGATGTACGGAGTTGTATTCCATGATCAGGCAGGCATCTATCTTTGCTATTTTCTTCAAAATATTTTCGTAGTATCCTTTATGGTGATCTGCCTGGATACGTTTTGAAAGCTCCTGGTAAGTATGCTCATTTAAGTCATCAATGCCACACAGATCTTTGGCAGCACCTGCAAGCGCATCCTTTTCGCTCATCAAATGCTCATGGGTATCAATTAATCTGATGGCGAAAACTACATCATGAATTCTTTGCTCAAAACCCGTTTTCGGCAAAGAACGTGTCTGAACCTGTGCGCTTAAAACCTGTACTAAAGAAACACATAGAATAGATGAATAAATTATAAGCCGATTCATTAAAATTTATTTTTTCATTGAATAAACTCCCGCACCAACTAAATAAATCATAGCAGCTAACAAAACCAAAAAACTGGCTCTAACCCCGGCACCTGTGCTGACCAACCCCATTAACGGTGGTAAAAATGCTCCTCCGGAAACAGCCATGATCATCAACCCGGAAATTTCATTGGAGCGATCAGGCATTTTTTCAAGTGCAATGGAAAAGATCAGAGGGAATAGGTTAGCTGAACCGAGCCCTACCATGAAAATGGCGATCTGAGCCACCAATACCGACGGCGCCAGCAACATGCCGCCAAGGCTTATCAACGCCACAATGGCAGTTAAAAGTAAAAACCGCCGTGCAGATATCCAGTTTAAAATGATAGCACCCGAAAACCGGCCAATCATTAAAGCAGTAAAATAGAGACTGATCCCCAATGATGCACTCTCGAGAGTAAGACCATATTGATTTTGCAGAAAGTTAGCAATATTAGAGTTCATACCTACATCGGCTCCAACCAGCATAAAGATACCCAACGCCATCACCACAATAAATTTATTTTTCAACAGGCTGAAACAGCTTTTAAACGTAGCTGCCCCGTGAGTGGATTTTGTTTCTTCAATCTGGGTAAAATATAGCCAGGTTACCGCTAATACTGAGGTTAATGCATAAACGGCAAAAACCAGTTTCCAATTGCCAAAATAAGTTGCCATGAATGCTGTAATGGCAGGACCCAGCAAGGAAACAATTGCTTTAATAAACTGCGAAAGACTCATATAGCTGGAATACTTTTCGCGTGGTGCCACATCGTGCAGCAATGGATTGGCTGACACCTGAACAATGGTGTTCCCGATCCCCAGAACAATAAATGCAGCCAGCATTACCGGGAATGAATAATGTATAAACGGGATAACCATTCCCACTCCGGTCAATAGCATCCCGATGTTAAGCATTCGTCTCTTGCCGAACCGGTCCTGTAAAATGCCGGAAGGGACAGACAAAAGAAAAAACCAAACCAGCGCCATGGATGGAATCAGCTGAGCAAGATTATCCGGCAGATTAAAATCTTTTTTAATAAAGCCGGTTGCAACACCAACAATATCGACAAATCCCATTACGATGAACGACATAAAAACGGGCAGCGTTTTTTTAAATCCGATTTTTGAATTATTCACGATTTTGATTTTTAATAAATAACTAAATTGATTAATAAAAATCTGGCAAAAACGATATAAAGCGACCTACTCCTCCAGGAGATTGACCTCTTTGATCGTACCGGTATTTTGTTTTATACGGAGCGTCTTAATTTCGCAGGGTCGGAAACTGCCGGTCCATTTCCGATCGGCAAACCGCAAATCAATGGTTGCAGCAGCCGCTAGTCCGGATGTCTCTACGCACCGAATAATAATGTCTTCTCCGTTTTCGGACTGTTTTATCGCAGAAACAACCACGTTTTGTGCATCAACAGCGAGGAAAGAACCGGATTTCGGCATCGTTCCGCCATGTATTCCCTGATAAATAGCGACTAAAGGAACCATGAATTCCTCAGCGATCCTCACAATGTTACTCTTCTTCCAGGTGTCAGAATGCGGGACGAGTAGCATCCGAAATGTTTGTATCCCCTGATCCATCCAGAGATGTTCTGCCTTCATATCGAGAACCTTCGGGTTGTGATGGGCATAGACCGCAGAGCGTGCGATCGAGATTCGCATATCATTTCCTTTAACATTGTAACCATATTTGGCATCATTGATAACCGTTAGCCCATGAGTGCTCCCGTTAAATTTTCCACTCAGATCAATCCATCTCTGACCTGGATCTTCATCACCATTTGTAGCACGTTCAATATATCCGTAAGGGGTTTCATAGGTTGCTGTTGGTGATTCAACGTCAACAGGGAAAGAGAACTTAAGCATCTTAAGATGCTCGTGCCAGTCGAGAGTGACCTTTGCCTCCAGGTTCCGCGAACCGGTGTAAAGTGTCCAGTCAACCGTGAGTATAGAAGCACCATAGGTGGATGTTATCCGCATAGTTGCCCGTAATGGACCATTTTCAAGTACTTTGATGGCTGCATTTTCAAAAGCCCCTATCTCATTCGAGAAGGTCTTAATATCATGGCTCCATGTATCGCTTGGATCATCTATGATAACTGCCCGGCATCCACTTTCGCCTCCGGAAAACAATTCCTTCCCTGATACTTTGTCGAATATGCCTAATGATCCATTTGTTGAAAAATGTATCCTGAGGTATTCATTTTCCAGTTTGTTTTCTTGAGCAAAGGCAACATCCTGAATCTTGAGTGTATCCCCATCCATCAGACGTATCTGGCGGTATCCCATTGGCGGAATCATTGCATTAACGATCAACTTTTTACGACTGCCTGCCTCCGTTGAGCCGGCAGTCCATTGATGTAGCAGCGAATTTCCCAGTTCATCTTCAACCCGGGAAGATTTATGCGAAGTACCCCAGTTAAAATCATATTCAACATTTCCACGAACTTCCCAGGCATGTGGATTGAAGACCAATACATACTGGGAGGCAGGATCCTCCGCAGGAACTTGCCATTCGAGTTTCTGAACAGCCAGATAAGTTGCATGGTGGGCGATGTCAAGCGCATACCCGTATCCTTCACGGGCAACCTGGGAATGTTCGTATAATGAAGTCCCGGCCAAACTATCGTGAAACTGAAGGAACAGTACCCGTTGCCAGGCAGAGGTCAATTCTCTTTTCGGATATTTGGCACCCCATGCTAAAGATCCGACAGCCGCTACTTTTTCAGCGGTGACCAGGGCTGCTTCCGACTGCCGATTCCCTTTTTTAATTTCTGATTCGGCTGTATAACAACCCACTGCATGATGCTGCAGGTCATCTTTTACAACCGGAAGGTTTATATTCTTCTCCTCACGAACTTCCTTAAAGTAGCGTTCAGTGGTGCTGAAAAAAACTGTCGGAGCTCCCTTTTCAACCTTTAATTCTTCAATAGAACGGATATTTTCCTTTGTGGCACCACCTCCATGGTCTCCCGCACCATAGTAAGCCATAAAACTCTTCATCGGCTCATCCTTGAATTGAGTTAGAACCTGCTCCACACGATTCTTTACCGATCCGCTATCGTTATAACTTAACGGGATGCGATAAGTCAGAACGCGCGTTCCATCTGCGCCCTCCCACCAGAAGAGATTGGCAGGCAGCATTTTTTCTTTTGGTGCCGGGCGCATAAAAATATAATTCTCCATCCCTTGCGATTTGATAATCTGGGGCAGGGTACTGGTGTGGCCAAAAGAGTCGGGGTTAAATGCAACTGTGGCACGATGGCCCAGAATTCGCTGAAAGGTTAACTGACCATATAAACCCTGTCGCACCATAGATTCACCGCTGGGGATATTCATATCGGGTTCCACCCACCATCCTCCAACTATATTCCATCGACCTTCATCCACGCGTTTTCTGATTTCTGCCATCATATTAGGATCGTTTTCGGCAACCCATTGGTAAAATTGTGCAGAACTGGCTGTAAAACAAAAGTCCGGTGTTTCGTTCATCCGGTCAAGAGCCGACCTGAATGTGCTATGAACAACGGAGATTCCTTCGGTCCAGGGCCACAGCCATACCGGGTCAATATGAGCCTGCCCGATCATGTGAAATCTGTATTTTGAAGCATCCGCCGACCATGATGCTGCTGCTTGCATATCATTTGCGAGGAGTGTTGTTACCGGCCCAAGCGCGATAACCGCTGTACCGGTGGCAGTAAGACTGATGAAACTTCTGCGTGAAATGCGACTCTTCTCCTTTGAATTGTTTTTGTTCTTCATGGTAATTTTCTAAAAAAATGATTTTCAACCATCAGGCAAAGTGTATGATATACAGGTAAATGTAATTCCTGAACAAATGCAGTACGTCTGCCGGTTACATTGATCAGAATGTCGCAAAAAGTTTTCATTTTTCCACCGGTTTCCCCGGTTAATCCAATAACCGCCATTCCTTTTGCTTTCGCTGTTATAATAGCATCCACAACGTTTTGAGCATTTCCAGAGGTACTGATCCCGATCAAAACATCTCCATCGGTACCGTACCCAATTACCTGTTGGGCGAAAATAAGATCAGCATCCGTATCGTTTGCAACAGCAGTTATCAGGGCAATGTGAGCGGTAAGCGAAATGGCAGGCAAAGCCTGCTGAAGTTTTCCGGCCAGATATATTCCCCTTTCTCCTCCAAGGTCAGACAACTGGTTTTTCAAAGATTCTCCGATCGGACGCTTATCTTCGAAACCTTTCATTAATTCACCAACAATGTGGTCGGAATCGGAACCACTTCCGCCATTACCGCACACTAACACCTTACGGCCTTGTTGATAGCACTTTATCAGGCAATCAGCCGCCTTTTGTATTTCATCTTTAACCGACACAAGTTGTGGGTATCTCCTAATTAAATCCTCTAAAAAAATGTTGTTATCCACCTTTTAACGATTTAAAATTTATCCTCATAAATGGCTACACACAAAGCGGCATAATCGCCGATCGAATCACCCAGTTCTGCTGGTATTATTCTGCATACCTCAAGGGCCGAAGGAATGGCTTCTCTTTGCAGAATTTTGTCTACAAGCGGTTTAAAAAGCATTTCATTGCGTGCATAAATGCTCCCGATGACAATACATTCAGGATTCAGGATGTCAATCAAAATTGCCAGCCCCTGACCAAGATATTCTGCTGAAATCCCGATTATCTCATTGGCAACCGGATCGCCGGCCTGTGCAGCCAGTGCCACCATTTTCGTGTCAATTTCACTGATCATCTCCGGTGAAGGACAGAAACCAACGGTCTGATTATTTGTCAGTCTTTCGGATACCATCGATTTTGCCAGTTGGGCAATTCCCCCGCCACTGCAAAATCCCTCGAATGAACCGGCTTTTCCAAAACCAATCGGACCCGTTTTTTCCAGCCGCATATGTCCGACTTCCCCTCCTAAATCATTGGTTCCACTGTATAACTTTCCGTTTAAAATCAGGCCTGAACCCATTCCGGTACCGAAAGTCAGAAAAATCATGTTGGAGGTTCCTTTCCCTGCTCCCATCAACCATTCAGCCAAGGCGCAAGCATTTGCATCGTTCTGAATTACGGTTTCTACTCCGAAATCATCACTGAATATTTTGGTAATGGGCACATTATCCCATCCGGGTAAATTCGGGGGTGAATAAATAATACCTTTTTTTGAATCCAACGGCCCCCCGCAGCTTATTCCTATTCGTTTTAAATGGTAACCGGTAAAATCAGCCAGTATTGATCTAATATGGTTTTTGAATTCAGATAGGATCACTTGATAGCTGCGCTCTGTCCGGGTATCAAAAACTATTTTTCTCTTAATTGAAAAAGCAGCATCTCCGGCTACCACACTGCATTTGGTTCCGCCAATATCCAGTCCTAAATAGAGCTCCCCCAGAGTTTGATTATTATCAGCCATATAAGTTCGTTAAATTAATTACTAAATCGATTTAGCTAAGATAAAAATAACTTTATTTCTGAAACAAAATCATGGCCGGGACATCCTGTTTTTCAACACCGGGGCCAGAATATTGCACGCGGAGATACAATCCTCCACCTGCCTGAAAGTAATCCAGCCTGATCGGATGAACCCCTTTCGTTAAGGCTATTCTGCCACTCTTTTCAATATCGGCTCCATGCGGGCCATCATGATCAATGACTAGTTTATTATTGATAAATAACCGGGTTCCATCATTCGATCGGATGTTGAATTCATAGATCCCGTCATTGTTAATTTGGATCATACCACCAAATGACAATGCAAACTCATCCTTGGTTGGAATGATCTTGTCCAAGCCAAACTCATAAACCGTACCGGACTTAACTACCGGGAGTTTTGAAAAATCGGGAATTTTTTTCCAGATACCTTCATAATATTTATAGGTTAAACCGTTGACTTCCGGGTTGATAAAACCGATATAATTGACTTTTGTGAAGCTGGGTTCATAACCATTTGAAAAAACTTTTGCTCTAATTATGGTTGGTTTTAATACGTAAAACGGGTTCTTAAATAACGCCGAAGTGCTGTCTGGTTCTGAATTGTCGTCAGTATAATAAATCCGGGCTTCAGCCACATCCGAAGTGATATTGACCCTTACGGAGTCATGTAACAGAGACACTGTATCACCTGGATGAATGATCGGATTGGAAAGGATTGTGTTTTTCAGCCCGGTTTTCGATTCTTTCGATAAAAACTGATATTCTCCTGATTCAACCTCGTAAACGGCATATTTACCCTGGTTTTCGAGATACTTTATATTCGGGTTTTTAGAAATGGATTTGCCGCTTTCTGTAACTTTTTTCTTATCACTTGCCAGAACATAAACCTTTGCGAAAGTATTGGCAGGAATAGTAACCTTCAGCAAATAGTCATCACCCACAAATTTCCATTCAGTTTTAAACTCTCCATAAATTGATTGGTATGAAGCATTTGCATAGGACAAACTGCTGACCGGAGATGGTTTGATTACGGCATGTTTAAAACCCGGATTATTCTGGTCCGGGGAAATTCCGCCAAGATTTTGATAAAACCACTGACAAACACTCCCGAACATGGGGTGACTGTGAGATACATCACCCTGCCATGTTTCCCAGATTGTGGTGGCTCCCTTGTCAATCATAAAACCAAAACCGGGAAAGTCCCGTTGGTTCATCAGTGTATAAGCCAGGTCGGTCCTGTCCATTTCGGTTAATACTTCGACCAGAAGTGGAGTGCCCAGTATGCCGGTATCAAAATGTAATTTGCTTTGATCAATAATATTCTTTAAAAGATTATTAAAGACAGCCTCAACATTTTCCTTTTCTGCAATTCCGAAGCCCAGCGGAAAAATATTTGCCCCCTGCCGGCCTATGGAGTAACTTGAATTCCCGGCATGGTAATATATGGTATTGATAGCTGCCTGTGCTTC
>Ga0163199_1000170_pt1 | contig 41754 bp, 31 predicted proteins | sample PL_2010_150m_FD_113537 | JGI IMG/M metagenome (GOLD analysis project Ga0163199, IMG submission 113537) | Freshwater microbial communities from Powell Lake, British Columbia, Canada to study Microbial Dark Matter (Phase II) - PL_2010_150m | ecosystem: Environmental > Aquatic > Freshwater > Lake ...
CTATAAGATAATATGATGGTATCTTCCAGTATATAAGTTGTTCGATTACTATAATAATTACTGTGCAAGTCAACCTTCCAATCCGGAGTAATCTTGGTAGCGGATACTCCGGATCCCAATTGAAGGCTGGAATAAGTTTCCTGTTTAATATAATTTCCTTCCAACCCCAAATCATAAACCCAGCTTTTCCATTGGTCTTCAACAATATTCTGGCCATTCTCAACGCTATCCTTAAGATCATAAGTAATATTGAGATGACTGGCCAACGGAGTATTTGCCACGTATTTCATTAAACCTAAGGCGATCATCCTGGTATATCCCTTCCTGGTTAAATCGTCTGTTTCATCCGGTGATGATGTATAAACAACCCTTTCATCCTGGCCTTCAAATTTATTCTGCCCGATCAGAGCAACCTGGTATTCGATGCCACCCGATCCGGTCGATTGCCTGGTAACCAGAATATGCACTTCAGATTCTTTGGAATCGCGGACATAATTTACATATGGAATCTCTCTGCGGATAAAATCAATGTCGCACATAGAGCAATTCATAAAAACCCGGATTGCTTGTTCTCTAAGATTTACATTGTTTTTGATCACCTGCCCATGGACATTCAGTGCTCCTAAAAAAAATAGCAAAACGAAGGAGATCAGATTCGCATTTTTCATAATCATGGGATTTGGTTGGAATATTTCACTGAAAACATCTTGATTACCATTGCGTCCTGCTGTGCCAGCGAAGCCCTGAGTGACTTCGGAATGGAAACCACCAGCCCATCAGGGCCGAAATCAAAATAAAAGATTTAGTGTAACGGTTCATGGTATAGTTAATTATAGATACGAAAATAGCCATTTTTTGTCGGTTGTCAAGTAGGAATCGTGAAGCGAAATGGGTGATGCGAAGTGCCCTTGGGAGCGTCACCTTCTTTCCCTGGGTGTGGGTGTGGCATAATTCCAAAAAAGTTGCCAACTTTATAGAGTTGCCAACTCTAATTCTGATGAAACCAAACCTATTGATTCTATTTTCCTTCCTGTCCTTAAGCCTCCTCTCCGCCCAGGCCCAAAACACCGCAGCCTTCGACTATTTCGCCAACAACTGGAATGTAGTCGGATTAAAAGACTACCAGCGGGGGGCGCGCATCAGCCCTGAAAACACGGTTTATCTGGATGAATCAAACGGGGTCGTTGAGATCCGGTTTGGGGTGAATCTTACCCTGCTCAGCCGGAAACAGGGGAAACTGGCTTATGACGGATGGATGCCGATTATGCTGGTGAATGCGGAAGACAGCGGGATCCGGTATGATTTCACTATCTGGGCTACCCCTATGCCGGATGTGAAAGACTGGCAGAAAGCGTTCGACTGGCCCACGGAGAGCGAGAACTTTACCGTCTGGATCCGGTACAAAGTAACCAATATCTCGGCCATTCCGGCGAAGGCAAAGTTGTATATCCGGATAAACCCCAAGGGATCTGCAGGCACCCATTATGTGGATATGCTGCTGAAACCGGGCGAATCCCTCGAACAGGCTGCCCGTTATCCGTTTTATCCGGTTAAGGATCCCCTGGCGTTACTTCAGGTTGATTATCACATCTGGCTTCAAAGGACCATCGATTATTGGCAGGGGATGAAAAAGTCGGTTGCCTCCATAGAGGTTCCGGATAAAATGGCTACCGATGCGCTGAAGGCAGCACATGTTTGCCAGATGATTGCCAACGATCTGGGCGAAGTGCGCGGCGGTGAAGGGTTTTACGATGAATTCTATATCCGCGACGGCGCTTACCAGGTGATGGAGCTGGAGGAGGCCGGAATGTGGGAGGCTGCCCGGAAATCGATAGAATTATACCTTCCCCGCCAGCGGGAAGATGGCCGGTTCGAATCACAGGCCGGTCAGTTCGATGCCAACGGCCAGGCCCTATGGGTTTTATGGCAATACTACAAGATGTCGGCCGACCGTGCTTTTCTCGAACGTGTCTATCCCGCTATGCGAAGGGCCGTCGACTGGACGATCAAAACCCTTAAGGAAACGCAGAATGATCCGGAATTTCCCGGCCTGCTGCCCAAGGCTCTGGCCGACGGCGAATATCTGTGGGAAGGAAAGAACCATATCGTCGGATATGATTTTTGGAACCTCCGCGGGATGCTGGTCACAGCTGATGCCGCCCGGATCCTGGGCAAAACTGATGAGGTTACCGAACTGATGAAACTGGCAGATCAATACCGGACTGCCATTGATGCCGCGATGAAAAAGAACGGACTCGGCCATTTTCCGCCGAGCTGGGAACTTGTCGGCACTCACTGGGGCAATACCGAAACCCTCTGGCCAACACCGATTTACCAAAAAACCGATTCGAGGGTATCGGGACTAATCGATTTTCTCCGGAAGGATTTTGCAGGTGGTTATGTGGAAGGAACCATCCGATGGATGGGCCTGCCCGATGTGATCCATCCCTACATGGGGGCCTATACCACGATGGCCGATTTAAGCCTGGGCAATGATGAGCGTGTAGTGCAGGACTTTTACTGGTACCTCCTCCACTCCACGGCAGCCCATGCGTTTCCCGAGGGGATCTTTTATAAGAAGCAGACCGCCTGGGGCAACACGATCCCGCATGTAACCGGTGCCTGCAATTATGCGATCATGTTGCGCCACATGCTGGTTCATGAAGAGGGCAACGAGCTGCATCTGCTGAAGGCTGTACCCGACTGGTGGCTGGCCGATGGTGAGCAGATCCGGATCGAAAAGCTGCCTACCTGGTTTGGCAACCTGTCGCTCATCATAACCGGCACGGCTAAAGGTGTTGAAGTGAAGTTTGATGGCCCGGTCCGGGAAAAACCCGCCCTTATAATCCTCCATCTCCCGGAAAATCGGCCGCTGATCAATGCTATACCGGGCGTTAACGTTGAAACCCGTAAGCCCCAGTCCATCCGCTGGGACTTCGATAAGGTAGTCGGTATGTACCATAAAAAAGAGTTGACAACTCTAAAATAAATGACCCGCCGCGAACGATTAATGGCTACCCTGCAGGGTAAACCGGTTGACAGGCCTGCCGTCTGTTTCTATGAAATAAACGGATATGATGAAAATCCGAATGATCCGGATCCGTTCAATATCTTTTCGCATCCATCGTGGAAACCATTGCTCGATCTGACCCGGGAGAAAACCGATCGGATTGTCATGCGCGGTGTGGCTTTCAAAGAGATTGCCCCTGATCCGATCGGGCACATTGCCAAGGATGAAACCACGATTCGAAACGGGAGCCGGTTTATCAGTCGGACGGTAAAGGCGGGAAGGCGCATCCTGACTATGAAAACCCGGCAGGATCCGGATATCAATACCATCTGGACTACCGAACCTTTGCTGAAAGACGTTCATGATCTCGATACTTTTCTGGAGCTCCCGGTTTTCGGGGCGGGAGAAACCGTTGATGCAACTGCCTTTTTGAAAGCTGAATCTGACATCAGCGATACCGGCCTGGTCATGATTGATACCCCCGATCCGCTCTGCCTCGCGGCACTCCTGTTCGACATGAGCAATTACACGATGATCGCCCTCACGGAGCAAGCGCGTTTTCGCCGGCTACTGGAGCGGTTTTCTGATGTACTGATCACCAAAACCCGGGAGGTTGCCCACTTGTTACCCGGCAGGCTGTGGCGCATCTACGGTCCGGAATTCGCCTCCCCACCCTACCTGCCGCCATCGCTGTTCCGCAAATATGTCTGCCGGTATGTCGGCCCGATGATCGACATTATCCATCAATCAGGCGGATATGCCAGAATCCATTGCCATGGCAACATCCGCGACATTCTCGGTGATATTGTGGCCATGGGCGCTGATGCCATCGACCCGATCGAACCACCGCCCCAGGGCGATATTGAACTGGGGTATGTCCGGGAAAAATATGGTGACCGGCTGGTCCTGTTTGGCAATCTTGAATGTGCTGATATTGAAAATCTTCCGACCCCTGAATTTGAAAAAAAGATCAGACGTGCCCTCAATGAAGGTACCTCCGGCTCCGGCCGCGGCTTCGTCCTGATGCCCTCCGCATCGCCCTATGGCAGGGTATTGGGAGACCAGGCGTTAGAGAATTACCGGGCGATGGTGAGGCTGTCAGATTCGAAGACCAATTCTGAATTCTGCATTCGCCCCGGCCTTCGCCTGGGTGACAAGTGCTCCTGTCATCCCCGCGAAAGCGCTGTGCTGTCATCCCCGCGAAAACGGGGACCTTTTGACGCTACTCCGAGTCCTGCACCTTTGTTATCCAATTAACATCAAGCTACAAAATCACTTATCGAGATATGTTGTAAATTGGCGCGCAAATACCCGATCTATGAAATTACCCAAATCCGTTAATAACCGGCTCTCCATGACAGGTGCCATTGTGGCTTTTGTCAGCCTGATGTTTATCCTGTTCTTCTACACCCTAAGCATTTTCTATCAGCAGGGAAGTTCCTATCTGGGTCTCTTTACCTATATCATTCTTCCTGCATTTCTGATACTCGGACTGATCCTGATCCCGATCGGAATGATTTTAAAGATGCAGAGAATGAAACGCGGTGTCGAACCTCTTGAGGGAAAACTCTGGATGATCGACTTCACCGACAGGCGTCACCGGAATGCCACTTTGGTTTTTGCTTTTGGAACCGTTGTTTTGGTATTTCTAACCGGTATTGGAAGTTACGAAGCATTTAATTATAGCGAATCGGTCAAGTTCTGCGGCATCACCTGTCATAAAGTGATGGAACCCGAACATACCGCCTACCAAAATTCAGAACATGCAAATGTAAAGTGCGTGGAGTGCCATGTTGGAGAAGGTGCCGGGTGGTATGTGAGATCCAAACTTTCCGGGCTCCGCCAGGTTTGGGCAGTTACGACCAACAGCTACCCACATCCTATCCAAACCCCGATCGCCAATTTGCGACCGGCCCGTGAAACCTGCGAAAAATGCCATTGGCCCGAGAAATTCTATTCCGCTAAAATGGTATCAGAAAAACATTATCTCGCAGATTCAGCCAATACAGAATGGGACATCGATCTCCGGATGAAAATTGCTGCATCGCACAGCGCCTTGGGTAACTCTGCCGGGATTCACTGGCACATCAATCCGAATATCAAAATTGAATATATCGATCCGGCCAACGACCGCGAGGCTTTACCCTGGGTGCGAAGTATAAACAAACTAACCGGTGACACCACCCTTTTCCAGGATACCGAAGCCCCGATCACCGATTCCGCCCTTCGTGTCGCCATACCGCGTACCATGGACTGCATGGACTGCCATACCCGCCCATCCCATAAATACCGTTCTCCCAGCGTGTTCATTGATAATGGTATTTCATCCGGTGATATTCCGGTAACCCTGCCAATGATCAAGAAAGTAGCAATGGATATCCTGACTCCTGCCTGGGAAAACCGTCAGATCGCGCATGACACGATCCGGAAATATGTTGAAACCTTTTATAAAAACACCTATCCCGATATTTTAGCCAATCATAAACCAGATATTGAAAAGGCGATAACAGGCATGATATCAGGCTATTCCAAAAATATTTTCCCGGAGATGAAGGCCACCTGGGAAGCTTATCCCGATCATATCGGACATATTGATGCGGGCGGATGCTTCAGGTGCCATAACGGTAAACATTCCAGCTCATCCGGCAAGGTGATCTCACGTGATTGTAACCTCTGTCATAACATTATGACTCAAGGCACCCCCGGCCAAGAAGAAATCGCCCCATTCAACGGAGCCCTCGAATTCAAGCATCCGGTGGATATCGATAACGCATGGAAGGAGATGGCGTGCGCCGAGTGCCACAAAAAGCTTTACTAAGGCTCAGGGCTCAAGGCTCAAGGCTCAAGTAAGGAATAAGTAATAAACAAGAAAGGCTGAAGTGGCTCACCCGCCCTTCAGCCTTTGTCCATCTTTATACTTTTCCCCTACTTGAGCCTTGAGCCTTGAGCCTTGAGCCTTCCTTCATCCTCCTACTGCCGCAATGAGCCCATATTCTCCGAAAATCCTGATAGCCATTTCGATGTCCCCGACAGCCGGTTCTTCCATTTCTCCATTGTTGTATTCCTGGCCGAGCTTGTCGTATTTGTGGATGGCAACATTATGGTAGGGAAGCAGGCTGACCAACTTCTTTTCGCCTGGCAGGGAGGCAACAAATTCAGCAGATTGCCGGATGTTGCCGTTATCGGCATTCACTCCTTTAATTAACGGTATCCGGATATTGATGTTGGCACCCGTATCAGCCAGGATTTTGAGATTTTCCAGAATCTTATCGTTAGTTACCCCGGTGAACTTTTTATGTCTTTCCGGATCCATCATCTTCAGATCATACAGGAACAGATCGGTCCGTTTTGCAACTTCAAGCAAGGTTTCTGTTTTGCTTAAGCCCGCGGTATCAACCGCCCGGTGGATCCCTTCCTTACCGCATGCATCGAGCAGTTCAATCAGGAAGTCCGACTGCATCATGGGTTCGCCTCCAGAAATGGTTACCCCGCCTTCCGATTGATCCATCATCACCGTTTCGCGGCGGATCACCTTCATGACCTCCTCCACCGTTACCGGTTTCCCCGACATCTCCGTAGCCTTCGCGGGACACACATCGGCACAGATGCCGCACAAATCGCAGGTATACGTATCGGTTTTAATCCCTTCAGATGTAAGCGTTAAGGCACCTTTTGGGCAATTCTCCACACACGTTCCGCACCCGATGCATTTCGCTTTCGAATACAGCTTTTGCACCCGCGGCGATATTCCCTCCGGATTATGGCACCATGCACAACTCAGCGGACAACCCTTCAAAAAAATGGTGATCCTTATGCCAGGTCCATCATTGATGCTGTAAGGCTTTGTATCGAAGATGAGTGCAGAGTGGTTATTCATGGTAGTGATGTGCTGATTAAAGAAAGCCATGAATTAGATGATGTGTTGATTTATTGATTTTGTTTGCCATAGTGTTTTTAAAAGAAAAGTACTTCATAACGATATTGAAAATATAATCACGATCCACGCTAATCTCTTATAATCAGCACATCTTAGAAGGCTTCGTTTTGAGTTCGATCGATTACTTCTTGTTGGAGATCTTCATTCATATCATTGAAGTAGTCGCTGTAACCGGCCATCCGTACGAGAAGATCCTTGTACTCTTCGGGATGTTTCTGGGCCATCTTAAGTGTAGCTGTATCCACAATATTGAACTGAACATGGTGGCCTCCGAGTGTAAAATAACTCCGGATGAGCTGTCCGAGTCGGGCAACATCCTGCTCGCGCTTCAACAGACCGGGCAGAAAGCGCAGGTTCAGCAACGTACCGCCCGATTTGGTCTGATCAAGCTTGGAGAGCGACCGGATAACGGCTGTCGGGCCATGAGTGTCGCATCCATGGGAGGGAGAAGTACCGTCGGAAATGGATTTACCCGCAAACCGGCCATTCGGCGTAGCTCCCATTACCTTGCCAAAATAGATATGACAGGTGGTAGAGAGCATATTCAGATGGAAAGTTTCCCCTTTGGTATTAGGCTTGCCGTCGATGGTTTTATACAGATCATTATAAACCCTTAAAGCAATGGAATCGGCATATTCATCATCATTACCGAAAAATGGGGTCCGGTTCAGAATGAATTGCCGCAGCTTCTCCTCACCTTTAAAATTCTTAGCCATAGCAGCCAGAATTTCATCCATGCTATGTGTCTTATCTTCAAACACATGCTTTTTGAGAGTGGTCATGCTATCCGTTACCGTGCCTAAACCGGTGCATTGTATATAATTGGTATTGTAACGCGGACCGCCATTGTAATAATCCCTGCCCTTTTTAATGCAATCATCGATCACCACGGAAAGGAACGGAGCCGGGGCGTATTTGGCAAACATCCGATCGATATAGTTACTTACCCTGACTTTTTGATCTACAATAAAATTGAGCTGTTTCAGGAAAGCCTGATAGAGTTCCTCGAAATCTTTAAAATCACGCGGATCCCCACAATCGATACCAGGCACCTTTCCGGTTACCGGATCGATACCGCGATTTAAAGTAACCTCAAGAACTTTGGGCACATTGAGATAGCCGGTCAGTAAAAAAGCTTCTTTACCAAATGCCCCCACCTCAATACATCCGCTACATCCTCCTTCGCGGGCATCAGTAATTGATTTTCCCATCCCGATCATCTCCATAATATAGGCTTCGGGATTGAAAACCGATGGATATCCGTGTCCCTGCCGGATCACGTGGCACGCTGCATTCAGAAACCGGTCGGGCGTTTTGGCACTGATATGCACCGAGTTGCCGGGCTGCAGGATATGGAGTTCCTCCACCACCTCAAGCAGGATATAGGAAACCTCGCTTACTCCATCCGATCCGTCGGGCTTAACTCCGCCAATGTTGATGTTGGTAAAATCGTTATAGGTACTGCTCTCGCGGGCAGTTATCCCAACTTTGGGGGGTGCCGGGTGGTTGTTCACCTTGATCCAGAAGCAGGAGATCAGCTCCTTGGCTTCGTCACGGGTCAATTTTCCTTCGGCAATCTCCCGTTCATAAAACGGAGCCAGGTGCTGATCGAAATGGCCCGGGTTCATGGCATCCCAGCCGTTCAGTTCGGTGATAATACCCAGATGCACAAACCAATACATCTGGATGGCTTCCCAAAAAGTCCGCGGGGCGTGGGACGGAACCCAGCGACACACTTCGGCTATCCTAAGTAGCTCCTCCTTTCTTTTCGGGTCTTTCTCTCTTTTCGCTCTCTTCCCGGCTATGTCAGCATGCCGATTGGCAAATACGATAACGGCATCACAAGAGATATCCATCGCTTTCAGCTCTTCGGCCTGATCAGTAGTTTCCGGATCATTCAGATAATCAAGTGAATCCAGCTGGATTTTGATCTCTTTTTTAAAGTCAAGCATTCCCTTGCGGTAGATTTTCCCGTCGAGAACGGTGTGCCCCGGGGCGCGCTGTTCCATAAATTCAGTAAACAAACCTGATTCGTAGGCCCTGCGCCACTCATCGGGCACATGGTTGAAGATCCGCTCACGCATGGTGCGTCCCTGCCAGTAAGGGATCACCTCTTTTTCGTAGATCCCCATATCCGCAGCATCCACGTGATATCTCTGCTGTTCACGGGTGTTCAATACGTGAAAATCCTCCACAGAATGGCAGTTTAATTCAGGGAAGGTAGGCACTGCTTTGGGTTTCGGACCGCGTTCACCAACGATCAGTTCATCTTCCCCGATATAGATCGTCTTTTTCTCACAATGATCCAGAAACTGCATGGCTCTCATAACCGGTACCGAATACTTGCCGTTATTGGCCTTGTAAAATGCCGTCTGATGCAATGCCCGCTCAATGGTGATCGACGGCCCGGTTTCAAAGCTGAGTTTCCGCAGTCGCTGAACCCGCTCGTTCATGCCCGGACCGATCGCATGCGGTTTCGGGATGTAAAAATTGCCCTCGGCGTTGGGCTGACGCTCGGGGAGGCTGGCAGGGGCGATATCTAGTTGAGACTGTTTCATCGTTGAATTAGATAAGTAAGTTAGGGAAAAGGTTCCCGCCTTCGCGGGAATGACAGAAGAAGTCAGACCATCAGGCAGTTGTAGAGGCAGCGGTAGGCCTTCAGAAGGGTGCTATGAAAAAAGGTTGCCATAACTGCTACAAAGGTAACTCATAATGGGGTAAATCAAATTGCACTGCGGCAATTTTTTTGAAAGCTACAATGGGAGAGCGTTAAGAACGTAAAGAATGAAAAGATCGTGAGAACGATCTCAACCATCTTATCGTCTTCACGTTCTTAACCTTCTCAACGATTTTGTTTATCTTTCCTGCATTAAACAAATCGTATTAACAATATGAAAAGATTTACTTCTGTGTTATTGGGTATTGCCTTGCTATTCAGCTTGTCAGCTAAGGCCGACGAGGGGATGTGGCTGCTTCCGCTGATCCAGAAACTGAATATCGGCAAGATGACCGAACTGGGCCTCCAGCTTTCGGCCGAGGATATTTACAGCGTGAACCATTCGAGCGTGAAAGATGCCATCCTGATCTTTGGCGGCGGTTGCACGGCTGAGGTCGTTTCACCTCAGGGACTCGTGCTGACCAACCACCATTGCGGGTATGGATCGATCCAGTACCATTCCACCGTGGAGCATGATTATCTCACCGATGGATTCTGGGCAATGAGCAAAGGGGAGGAACTGTCTACCCCTAACCTTTCTGTGACTTTTCTGGATTACATCCAGGATGTTACCGCCCGGATAAATGCCAAATTGACCGACGGAATGAGTGAAGCCGATCGTTCTGCTGCCATCCGCGATGAATCACAGAAAATCCAGTCGGAAATAAAAACCGATGAGTTCCATTCAGCTCGCGTTTCATCCTTTTTCGGTGGCAACCAATTCTTTTTGCTGGTTTATACCCAGTATCGTGATGTCCGCCTGGTTGGTGCTCCCCCGAGCTCAGTCGGTAAATTCGGTGCCGATACCGACAACTGGATGTGGCCCCGTCAAACCGGCGACTTTTCCGTTTTCCGCATCTATATGTCGCCCGATGGCAACCCCGCCGGCTATTCAAAAGACAATGTGCCTTTGAAACCCAAGCACTACCTGCCGGTTTCGGTAAAAGGAGTGAAAGAGGGCGATTTTACGATGATATTAGGTTATCCCGGAAGAACAACCCGCTACATGACCTCCTTTGAAGTGGAAGATGTGCTGAAGTACACACACCCGAACCGCATCAAAATCCGTGGTGCCAAACAGGAAATCATGCTGGCCGATATGCTGGCCGATCCGGAAGTTAAAATCCAGTATTCTTCAAAATACTCCGGTTCAACTAATTACTATAAAAAATCTATCGGTGAGTCTGCAGGTCTGAAACGCCTGAAAGTAGCCGACCGGAAAAAGGAATTGGAAGATCAGTTCACCAAATGGATCGCTCAGGATCCGGGTCTCCAGAAAAAATACGGCGATGCCTTGAGTCTCATAAAAACTTCAATCGAAGGTCGCGCTCCATATAATCATGTCAGTCAGTATTTTTCAGAATGTTTTAACCAGGGATCCGAAATCGTCGGATTGGCCGGTCGTCAGGGTGCGATGCTGAAAGGTCTGCTCGAAAGCGGTGCTGCAGCTAAAATCAAGGAAACTGCTCAAAACATGAAGAAAAACATCGGGGGATTCTATAAAGATTATAACATGCCTACCGATAAAAAGGTAACGGCCGCCCTGATGCTTATGTTTAAGCAGGATATCGACCCGGCCATGCAGCCGGATATCTATCAGCTGATTGATAAAAAATTCAAAGGAAGTACGGAATTATTTACCGAGAAAATGTTTGCTACTTCAATCTTTGCTGACCAGGCAAAATTCGAAGCTTTCCTCGACAACCCAAGCCTGAAGGTTCTCGAAAAGGACCTCGCCTATATCGCAGCCTCGTCGATCAACAAAAAAAGTGATGAGATCAGAGGCGAAATGGGAAAATTCATGTCCGATCTGGCTAAAGGCCAGCGCCTTTGGATCGACGGCCTGATGGCCATGGAGAAGGACCGGGTATTCTATCCGGATGCCAACTCTACCATGCGGTTGAGTTACGGCAGCGTGAAATCGTATGATCCGATGGACGCTGTTCATTATAAATATTTTACCACTCTCGACGGTGTGATGCAGAAGGAAGTCCCGGGCGACTGGGAATTCGATGTTCCGGCTAAACTTAAGGAACTCTACAAAGCCAAAGATTATGGCATATATGGCGAAGGCGGCGTGATGAAGATCGGTTTTATCTCCAATAACGATATCACAGGAGGTAACTCAGGCTCACCCGTTCTGAACGCCAAAGGCGAGCTCCTCGGACTAGCCTTCGATGGCAACTGGGAAGCCTTGAGCGGTGACATCGCTTTCGAACCCGATCTCCAACGCACTATCAGCGTGGATATCCGCTACGTTCTGTTCATCATGGACAAATACGCAGGCGCAAAACACCTCGTGGACGAAATGACGCTTACGTACTAAAAGGCACAAGGCTCAAGGCACAAGGCACAAGGCACAAGGCACAAGGCTCAAGGCTCAAGGCTCAAGGCTCAAGTAAGTATAAAGGGAAAAGGCTGAAGAGGTGATACCCTTCAGCCTGTCGCCTTTACTTAAGCCTTGAGCCTTGTGCCTTTTTTCTACCTTTGTGCCATGAAAATCAATCTCGTCGATATCCTTTCCATCTTCATGGTGCTGTTCGCCGTGATCGATATTTTCGGCAGCATCCCGATTATTTTAAGCATTAAGCACAAAGGCGGAAAGATCAAGGCCGGTCAGGCTACCCTGGTTTCATTTGCCGTATTGCTGGCCTTTTTGATTGTCGGGGAAAAAATCCTGGGATTATTCGGTGTGGATGTCTCCTCCTTCGCTATTGCAGGTTCATTTATCATCTTTATCCTGGCCTTTGAGATGATCCTCGGACACGAATTCTTCAAGAATGACACACCCGAGGGAGCCTCAATCGTTCCCATCGCCTTTCCCCTGATTGCCGGTGCAGGTGCCATTACCACCCTGATCTCATTGCGTTCACAATACGATCACCTTAACATCATCATCGCCCTGATAATGAATATGATAGTGGTATATATAGTACTAAAGGCCACCTATCGGTTTGAACGCTTCCTCGGACCCACCGGTCTCATGATCGTGAAAAAGTTTTTCGGAATTATCCTTCTGGCAATCGCTATAAAGCTGTTCGTGGCTAATACCGGGATCAAAATAGGAGTGCACTAGGAGACACTGAAATCCATAGCTTTGTAAGGTTGAATCTTTATTGAGGAATCATGAAAAAACTTCATCCCTTTTTACTTGTCTTCTTTTTGAGCCTTGTGCCTTGCCCGGATGCCCGGAGTCAAACCAAATCCAACCACAAGTATGTGATCAGGATCCGTTCCGATCAGAAGCAAAGCATTGGATCACTTGCGGATATGAACCTCGACTACGTATCGGAGCACAAGGGGCAAACCACCGATGCAGTGGTATCAGCAGAAGAACTCGCAGAGATTTCCCTCCGTGGTTTTAAAACAGATATCCTTCCGATGGATCCCCCCGGAGTGAATGTTACCCAGTATCCCTCATACGATCAGGTGGTTGATCAGCTGAATTACTATGCTATCACCTACCCGCAGATTGTCAAACTGGATACACTCGGATACAGCGAGACCTGGCAGATGATGATTCCCGTTCTGAAGCTTTCGGATCATCCCGAACTCGAAGAGGATGAGCCGGCGATCCTGTTTGACGGACTTCATCACGCCAGGGAACCCGTAGGGATGGAGTGCACTCTGACCATCCTGGAACACCTGCTCCGGAATTATGGAAGCGATCCACGGGTCACCAACTGGGTGAATGATAATGAGATATGGTTTATCCCGATGATCAATCCGGAGGGATACAAATACCTGGTTGATAATAATCTTAGCAGTCCATGGTGGCGAAAGAATTTACATGATAACAATTCGAACGGTATCATTGACCAGGATTATGACGGGATTGATCTCAACCGGAACTACGACTGGGGTTGGATCACGGGCGGAAGTGGCGACCCGGCAAGCTGGGTTTACCGCGGGACTAACCCCTTCTCCGAAAGTGAAACAGAAGCCAAGCGCCAGTGGGCTCTGGTTCAGAAACCAGTGCTTTCCCTCACCTATCACTCCTATGGAGAACAAATCCTGTATAGCTGGCTCGATCGGCCATTATCTCCTGATAATAACCTGATTATAGAGATCGCCGACTCCATGTCTGTCCGCTTGCCACGGACCGGAGGTATCGGTAATTATTCGGTAGATCCCACGGAATGCACTACTGGTTATAGTCAATGCTGGATGTATGGCGAGATGGGTACCATCGAATATACTGTCGAAACTGCCAATGAGTTTGTGCCGCCTCTCACCGTTGGGATGCAGGTAGCCGGGGATAATCTCCAGGCCGCACTCTACCTGCTGGATCGGGTCAGGGGACCGGGCATTACCGGTCACATTTTCGATGGTAAATCGGGATTGCCGGTTTCAGCCCGGATCAAAATCATGCAACTGGCTGATCAACTGGTATCGCCCCGCATGAGCGATACCACCTACGGCCGGTATTACCGCCTCTTGCAGCCGGGTACTTATACAGTTCTTATCTCCAAAGTCGGATATGTAACACAGACTATTGAAACCGTGGTAGTTAATGAAAACAAACTAACTGAACTCAATGTGGTGCTCCAGCCGATCGCCTCCGGAATTGAAGAATACTCTACTGAACCGGGCCTGTCGGTTTGCACAGGTGCCCGGATTTATCCGAACCCGGCCAATCAGGAAGCAAATGTAGAATTCCAGCTATCAGTGGAATCCCCGGTGACAGTCAGGCTTATCGACCTGCTGGGCCGTGAAATCCGGACCCTTCATCAGGGCATTTTGCCTCCGGGAAGGCAATTAATCAGATGGAACGGCAAGTCTAATGAAGGAGCATCCGTAAAACCCGGCCTGTATATCTGTCTGATCGAAACCAAAGGCGGAACATCCAGGCTCAGCCTGATCAAACAATAAGCACATGAAGAAGACTAAGCTGGAGAGGTATTTCGATCAATACCGTAAAAACACGGTGGGCCACAACCTGACCTATTTTTCACCCTATGGCCGTAAACGAATGATCTATGCCGACTGGATTGCCAGCGGCAGGCTTTATCAACCGATCGAAGACCGGATGACCAGGGTGATCGGACCCTGGGTGGCCAATACCCACAGCGAGGCCAGCGAATCCGGGACTTTAATGACCAAGGCTTATCAATATGCCCTGCAGAAAATCAAGAAATCGGTCAACGCAGGTCCGAATGACGTGATACTCACCGCCGGAACAGGGATGACTACTGTGGTTAACAAACTGCAACGCATTCTAGGACTTCGCACCTGCGGCCGCCTTTCCGGAAAAGAGTGCCTGGAGCATGCCGAAAAACCGGTGGTCTTTATCACCCACATGGAGCATCACTCCAATCATATGTCGTGGTACGAATCAAATGTTGATGTAGTCATCCTCGATCCCGACCCAAATCTTCTCATCTCCCTCGATAATCTGAAGGCCAAGCTCGAGGAGTATAAAGACCGGGCCTTAAAGGTCGGAGCCTTTACAGCCTGTTCCAATGTCACCGGAATCGAGACTCCTTATCATCAGATGGCCAAAATCATGCATGAGCATGGCGGGATCTGCTTTATCGATTTTGCCGCTTCAGCACCGTACCTAGAGATCAACATGCATCCAGCTGACCCGCTGGAAAAAATCGATGGCATCTATTTTTCCCCGCACAAATTCCTCGGCGGTCCGGGCTCCTCTGGTGTACTGGTTTTTGATGCCTCCCTTTATAACAGTCAGACCCCGGATAATCCCGGCGGAGGAACAGTCGACTGGACCAATCCCTGGGGTGAGTACAAGTATATCGATGATATCGAACTCCGGGAAGATGGCGGCACCCCGGGCTTTCTGCAGGCTATGAGGGTAGCATTGGCCATGGAGTTAAAGGAAATTATGGGTATTGATAAAATCCGCGCCCGGGAGCAGGAATTGCTGGAAATCACTTTCCGCGAGATGTCGAAAATCCCTAATCTCCGCATCCTGGCTGAGAAAGTTAAAGATCGGCTTGGTATTGTATCATTTTATATTGAAGGTATTCATTTTAATTTGGTTGTTAAGCTGTTATCCGATCGATACGGCATACAGGTACGCGGCGGCTGTGCCTGTGCGGGCACTTATGGCCACTATCTCCTGAATGTTAGCTACGACGATTCTCATAAGATAACCGAACTGATCAGCCATGGTGACCTATCGCTAAAACCGGGCTGGATCAGGCTATCCCTTCATCCTACCATGACCACAAAGGAACTGATCGAAACCCTGAAGGCCCTGAAGGAAATCCAGTCTAATTTTAAGGAATGGCAGAAAGATTATATCTATAATAACCACACAAACGAATTCCGGCATGCATCGGAACCCGAGGATAAAACCGGGTTAATCCGGTCGTGGTTTAACTTTGACAGAAATTAATGTCTGGCCGGACAACCGGGCAAAGTACATTTCGGATGTTCACAAACGTATTCGGCTTCAGCACATTCCGATGGGTCACAACAGAGGTAACAAACCCGTTTAAAGGACCGGAACCCGATCAGCTCAACATCAGGAGATAAAAAGCCTTCCTTTACTGGTTCTTCCTTCAGAAGGTCGGTACTCAGATACTTCTTGTTATCATCAGAAAAAGCAATTACAACGACCGCATCTTCTGACATCTCATTCTGGATTTTCAGGGCCCCGATAAAATTCGCTCCCGAAGAAATGCCAACTCCAAGTCCGATCCCTGCCAGTTTCTGGGCCATGATAATACCATCCCCATCATCCACGCAAATGATCGAATCCAGTTGATGCGTTCCGAGCTCATCCAATTGGGCATAAATATAGTAACCGGGTGCCCGAGCGCACGGCCAATAGCTGAAAACGATATCCCGGTATTGCCGCTGGTGGCTTCGATAATCGGTTTACCCTCTTTTAAAACTCCCATCTCGATAGCAGTCCGTAAAATATGAAATGCCATACGGCGAAACACAAAAAGCAAGGAAGATCTGCTCAGGGAAAATCAGCTTTCCTTTCAGCCAAGATCAGATAATTTCGATAGTAGTCGCATATCCACTATTTCCAGCTCCTTCCCTTCCAAACTGATAATATTTTCATTCCGCAACTCGGTCAATAACCGCACCGTATTCTCCTCCGATATCCCGCTCAGCATTCCCAGATCTTTCCTGGTGATTGGTAAGGTAAATTTTGTACTGCCATAAAATTCCGACAAATAGATCAGACTCTCGGCTACACGGCCCCGTATGTTCTTCTGATTCAAGGTGATGATTTTTTTCATGATCATCGAAACCGAGCGGCCGAATGCTTGGTTCAGGTTTAAAAGCAGATCATGATCCTCGAGATACAACTCTTTCACAAAATCCAGATCCACCATGCAAACGCGTGAATCTTCGATGGCCATAACCGAGTAGGAATAGTGAACACTCTCGAAAAAAGACAGCAACCCGATATAGGACGGAGGTTTCATCAGGTAAAGTATAATATTCCGATCGTTGATCCCCTCAATATAAAGTTTGGCCGTTCCGCTCACCAGGTAAATGGCATGAGTAACCGGGCTCCCCTGCTTGCAGATCTTTTCGTGCCGTTTGAAATTGGCGTGGATTGCCCTGACCTCAGAAAATGACTGACCTGACAGCTTGATGGCAACAGATAGATCGCACTTCAGCGGACAATCCTGACAAGATATCTTGCTGGAAACTTTCATCGGCATGTATTTTCTCAAATTTACCTGATTTATTCCAGGTTCCGTTGCCAACCCTAATTGTAATTTTGGGGCCTGAAACCGAAAAGTGTCATTTAGCACACTTGGGGGATTGCTGATTATACCTCCGCTCGAATAATTAATAACCAATATTACTAGTTAGTAAGTAACCTATTCTAAAAATTTGTGGATCTCTTTGTCCGGTTGCTCTGAATATGAAAAAATATTTATATTTACGGCTGCATCAGGAGCCCCGGAAATGGGGGCACCAACCGAGCACAAAAGCCGCGGTGGTCTAGAATGCGGGCCGTCTGGTCAAAAAAATGTTTTCAGACAATCCCGATAAACTTGATGCAAAAAGCGTGTTTAACTTAACTTTTTGCACAATGACTAAAGTAAAAACTTTTCTGTTTACGAGTGAATCCGTGAGTGAAGGGCACCCGGATAAAGTGGCTGATCAGATTTCAGATGCCCTCGTCGACGCCTATCTGAGCAGCGATCCTAACTCCAGGGTGGCAATCGAAACACTGGTTACTACCGACAGGGTGGTTCTGGCCGGTGAAGTGGGATCAACCACCCGCGTCGACCATGAAGCGATTGCCCGTAAAGTGATCTGCGGGATCGGATATGATCATCCCGGAATTGGGTTTGATGGACATGATTGCAAAATCACCAACCTGATCCATGAACAGTCGGACAATATCGCCAAAGCTGTTCTGCGCGAAGATCCGGCCAATCAGGGAGCCGGTGATCAGGGTCTGATGTTCGGATATGCCTGTACCGGAACCGAAACATTGATGCCGCTGCCTATCGATTTGTCGCACAGACTAATGCGACTCCTTGCGGAAATTCGTCGCGAGGGCCGCGAAATGACTTATCTCCGCCCCGATGCAAAATCACAGGTCACCATTGAATATGATGATCAGAATAATCCGTTGGCGATCCACACCATCCTGGTATCCACCCAGCACGATAACATGAATGGCATCGAACGGCCTGATCTGCTGATCGGAAAGGATATTGCACGCGTTCTGATTCCACGCCTGCTCGATTCCTTGCCCGAGGCAATCCGCTCATTATACACCTCATCCTCGAAACTTCTCGTCAACCCATCCGGGAAATTTGTTACCGGTGGTCCCGATGGAGATACCGGCCTCACCGGCCGTAAGATCATTGTCGACACCTATGGCGGCTGGGCCCGTCATGGCGGCGGTGCTTTTTCCGGAAAAGATCCTTCGAAGGTTGACCGCTCCGGAGCGTATGCTGCCCGCTATATCGCCAAAAACCTGGTGGCAGCCGGTTTATCATCTGAGGTTGAAATTCAATTGGCCTACGCGATCGGTCAGGCTGATCCGGTATCCGTATCGGTCAATACCTTTGGCAAACAGCAAACTGATTTCAAGGCAAATGACCTGGAACAGCTGGTCAGGGAAAACTTCCCGCTCAGGCCTTATCACATCATCCGTGATCTTGCACTGAAAAATCCAATTTACCAGTCGACCGCCTCATACGGCCACATGGGCCGGACCAGCTATTCCTTCAACGGGATCAAGTTTTTCCCTTGGGAAGAGACGAATAAAGCCGACTCACTTCGTTCGTAATTATGCTCCCTGCGGTCGCTAATTATACACTGCGCGCTTTGGCCCTTGGCATCCACCTCACCCCCGACCCTTCTCCCGTGCTCGCTCCGCTCACGGGAGAGGGGAGAGTGTTCACCTGCCTGGCTTAGTGTAGCGCGAAGGGGTCCCCACTTTCGAGGATTGCAATGCCTAGAGGACGACTCATGCAATACTTGAATCTTCAACTTCGGAACTCGGAATTCTAAATTCAGATCTCATCATTCAAACATTTCACCCTCCCGACTTCTTGGGTATATATCCCTCAGCAGCAAGTACCTGTACAACCTTATCGCGAAAATCCCCCTGAATGAGGATCTCGCCGTCTTTGGCGGTTCCGCCGACTCCGCATTTGGTTTTCAATAATTTTCCGAGCGATTCGAGGTCTTCCGTTGAGCCGATAAAACCGGTAACGAGTGTCACTGCTTTTCCTTTCCGGTTCTTTTTATCGAGCTGAACAATCAGTTTCTGCTGATTAGCAGGGAGGGTATCAGGCTCACGCTGATCTTCCTTATCATATTTAAAATCGGAATTCGTTGAATAAACAACTCCCAGCCGATCTTTCCAGTCTTTAACCATCGGATTTGATTTATCTGCAAAATAAGTAAAATCGTTAATTGAAAATGATCCTGAAATTTGTAACGAATTTCAAATCCTTGCGTTATATATTTAAACCAAACCCGATGTTCTCACTTCAATTGAAACTGGCGCTACGCTATCTGTATCGAAACCGGTCGTTTACCTTCATCAACCTGATTGGCCTGTCACTAGGTCTGGCGGCATTCATTTATGTTTTGATCCTGGTGAGTCATGAAACACAATTCGATAATTTCTATCCGGATAACAAACGGATTTATCGTGTGACCTCAACCCTGGTGAACGGAGATAAACGAATGTCGAGCGGCTTTTGTAATGCTCCGGTTGGTCCAACTGTTGCAGCGGAGATCCCGGGTATCGAATCCTTTTGCCGGGTATCTGCCGAAAATCAGCAGAAGCTCATAGTCGGATCAGATATGATCACTATCGGAAGATTCCGCTACGCCGAAATGAATTTCTTTAATTTCTTTGGATTCAAGCTCATCCAGGGCTCTTCAGATCGGGTTCTTAATCAGCCAGGGAGCATCGTTTTATCACGGTCCGAAGCCATCCGGATATTTGCCTCAAAAAATCCATTGGGACAAGTGGTAAAAACACCGGAAGGGATGGAATTTGTGGTAACCGGTGTGGCCGAAGATCCACCGTCCAACACCCATCTTATTTTTGATGCTGTGGCCTCCTACCTTACACTCGAAAACCGCCGGGGGATCTATCTGGAATGGGATGGCGGCTGGACCTTCCTGACCTATCTTCGTTTGAGTCCCGCGATCGATCCTGATAACCTGACAGAAAAGTTTCCGGCATTTCTCGAAGATAAGATCAATAAAAAATTCCGGTCGGCCGGCTGGGAAATGTCACTCGGACTTCAGCCAATCCGGGATGTTCACCTGAACAGCCATCTCGATTACGACTGCCCAACGAACCGGAGTAAGGCAAGCCTTCTGATTATCAGTACTATCGCATTTCTGATCTTGATTCTGGCCATCATCAACTATATCAATCTATCCACCGCCATAGCGTTTACCCGTGTCAGGGAAACCGGAATGCGGAAAATTATGGGAGCTGCCGGTTCTCAAATCTGGACACAGCTTCTGGCAGAATCCGTTGTCCTGACATTGCTCGCCGGTGCGATCTCGATCTTCCTGCTCTTAAGCTTTTGCCCGATGCTGAACCAGTTTACGCGATCGGATTTCGCCTTGAAGGATTCTCCTGTGCTTGTGGCAGTTATTACCCTGCTGGCTACCCTCTTCACCGGATTCATATCAGGGGTTGGACCAGCATGGCTGCTCAGCCGGCAAAAAGCAATGGCAGGAATTCAAAATACGATCATGGGAAGGCGACGAAACTATTTTCGCAACGGCCTCGTGTCGTTCCAGTTCTTCGCAGCTGTGGTGCTGATAGTCACTTTAATGCTGATGCAGAAACAAAATAGCTTTGTCAACAGTATGGATTTGGGCTTCGAACGGCATTCAATCGGGAGCCTGAATGTCAGTAAAGGATTTGAACTCAAAGATGCTGGCCGGGTAATCGATGAACTGAAAAAAATACCCGAAATCGTTGATGTCAGCATATCCAGTGAAATGCCCGGAGCCGGCGTTACTTCTAATGGGTATGGATTGGAAGGCAAGGAGAATATCGAACTGATCAAGACAATCTATACAGATGAGAATTTCCTTAATTGCTATGGGATCAAACTCATAAAGGGCCGCGATTTCCGGGGGACTACCGGTTCAGATGCCAGCGGTTTTTTGGTAAATCAGGCTTTAGTGGATTTCGCCGGTTGGACCGATCCCATCGGGAAAAAAATCACCCGAAACCAGGCATTTGAGGTGATCGGGGTGGTGGATGATTTCCATTTCTCTTCATTGTATGAGCCTGTTGCACCGTTAATTATCTCGGTAAACCCTGCTAGTGACAGTTGGAGCTATTATTTCGTAAATATGCGCTTTAATACTACGGATGTTGCCAGTTTACTAAATAAGATCAAGGCAGTTTGGGAAAGAACCATGCCTGAACAATTATTTGAATTTCAGTTTCTCGATAATTATTTAGCCACCAGTTATCAATCTCTCGGACAAAACCAGAAGATGATCACTCTATTCTCCCTGCTGGCAGTTCTGATCGCTGCCATCGGGCTGTTCGGGCTTTCAGCCTTTATCACGGTTAGTCGCCGGAAAGAAATCGGCATTCGTAAGGTCAATGGTGCCACCACTGCACAAATCATGGCACTGCTGAATTACCGGATGGTTCGCTGGGTGCTCATCGGCTTCGTAATAGCCTGCCCGGTTGCCAGTTACCTTATGAACCTATGGCTCCAAAGCTTTGCCTTTAAAACAACCATTTCCTGGTGGATCTTTATGGTCTCGGGTGCTTTAGTAGTTCTGGTTGCCGTGGTCACCGTTTCATGGGAATCATTTAAATCGGCCCGGCGAAACCCGGTGGAGACACTGAGGTATGAATAATGAGATTCGAATTCAGAATTTCGAATTCAGAGGTTTGAGATTCAGGTTATCAAGAAGTTGTAAATTTCTACTTCATATATACTTGAATCTTTTACTTCGGAACTCGGAATTCTGAATTCGAATCTCAACCTTCACCACCCCCTGCCATTCTGACCCCATAATTACCCTGGCAAACAAATTGATGCACCATCTACGGTATTAAAAAGTACGGACATGAATCTCAATAATTTTACCATTAAGGCACAGGAGGCTATACAGCAAGCATTCACGATAGCCGAAGGGTATCAGCACCAGGCGGTTGAGAGCGGGCACCTTCTGAAGGGCCTGTTTTCGGAAGCTGAAGATGTGACACATCACCTGCTGGCAAAGGTCTCAGCCCATGCAACGGCTGTGGAATCGGCGCTCGACCGGATTATACAGCGATATCCGAAGATTATCGGTGGTGAGGCCTACCTGTCGAAATCGGGTAACCGGTCCCTGACCAAAGCGCAAAATCTCTCGAAAGAAGCTGGCGACCAGTTTGTTTCAGTGGAATATATCCTGTTGGGATTATTAGATGCCGGCGACGATGTAGCCCAGATGCTAAAAGATAGCGGTGTAAATGAAAAACAGCTCAAAGCAGCCATCGCAGAATTGCGAAAAGGCCAGACCGTGAACACTCAAACTGCCGAAAACACTTTCGACTCGCTCAACCGTTTCGCCATCAATTTGAATGAACAGGCCCGGCTCGGCAAGCTCGATCCGGTGATCGGCCGGGATGAGGAGATCCGGCGTGTTCTTCAGATCCTATCGCGACGAACAAAAAATAATCCGGTGCTGATTGGCGAACCCGGTACCGGTAAAACAGCTATCGTTGAGGGAATTGCACACCGGATCCTGAGCGGGGACATACCCGAAAACCTCAAATCGAAACAAATATTTGCCCTCGATATGGGAGCCCTGATAGCAGGAGCCAAATACAAGGGCGAATTTGAGGAACGACTGAAAGGTGTTGTGAAAGAGGTGATTAGCTCGGAAGGGGAGGTCATTCTGTTTATTGATGAGATCCACACATTGGTGGGGGCCGGTAAATCGGAAGGAGCAATGGATGCAGCCAATATCCTGAAACCTGCCCTGGCAAGGGGTGAACTCAGGGCCATCGGTGCAACCACCCTGGATGAGTATCAGAAATATTTTGAAAAAGATAAAGCACTGGAACGCCGGTTCCAGAAGGTTCTGATTGATGAGCCCGATGTGCTCAGCGCCATTTCAATCCTGCGTGGACTAAAAGAAAGGTATGAGATGCATCATAAGGTCAGGATCAAGGACGACGCCATTATTGCCGCTGTGGAATTGTCGCACCGGTATATCACCGACCGGTTTCTGCCCGACAAGGCGATCGACCTGATGGACGAGGCTGCAGCCAAGCTCCGGCTCGAGATGAATTCGTTGCCCGAGGAACTGGATGAACTCGAGCGGCGTATCCGGCAGCTGGAGATCGAGCGTGAAGCCATCAAGCGGGAAGGCGACAAAGAGAAAATTACCCGTATCAGCGAAGATATCGCCAACCTGTCGGACCAGCGGACCAAGCTCCGGGCTGAATGGCAGCGCGAAAAGACCACGGTTGACGAAATTCAGAAAAACAAATCAGCCATTGAGCAATTTAAACTGGAAGCCGACCAGGCTGAGCGATCGCTCGACTATGAACGGGTAGCCGAACTCCGGTACGGGCGTATCAAAGAGGCTGAGCAAAAGATTATTGAGCTGAACAAGGAGCTCGGCAACCTTCATATAAACGGAGCCCTCATCAAGGAGGAAGTGGATGCCGATGACATCGCGTATATTGTATCCAGATGGACCGGAATACCCGTAACCCGCATGATGCAAAGCGAAAAAGACAAGCTTCTCCACCTCGAAGAAGAATTGCATCTGCGCGTGGTTGGTCAGGATGAGGCCATTGAGGCGGTCGCAAATGCAGTGCGCCGCAGCAGGGCCGGCTTGCAGGACCCGAAACGGCCGGTGGGGTCGTTTATCTTCCTGGGCACCACGGGCGTTGGGAAAACAGAGCTCGCACGTGCCCTGGCAGAGTATCTGTTTGATGATGAGAACCTGATGACCCGTATCGATATGAGCGAGTATCAGGAGCGGCATAGCGTATCGCGACTGGTTGGCGCCCCTCCCGGATACGTGGGATATGACGAAGGAGGGCAACTTACTGAAGCTGTTCGCAGAAAGCCTTACTCCGTGATCCTGCTCGATGAGATCGAAAAGGCCCATCCGGATGTTTTCAATATATTACTCCAGGTGCTTGATGATGGCCGGTTGACTGATAATAAAGGACGGACGGTCAGTTTCAAAAACACGATCGTGATCATGACTTCCAACATCGGATCCCATATCATTCAGGAAAAGATGTCGCATGTGACCGATGCCAACCGGGTTTCGGTTTATGAAGATACCCGCGAAAAAGTTTTTGAACTGATGAGGCAAACCATCAGGCCTGAATTTCTCAACCGGATCGATGAGGTGATTATGTTCACCCCGCTCAGTCGCGATCAGATTAAGATGATTGTCCGTATTCAAATAGCCATCGTGCAGAAACAGATAGCAGGGCAGTTGACTCTTGAGCTTACCGAAAAAGCGGTCAACTGGATTGCTGACAAAGGGTATGATCCGCAGTTCGGAGCCCGACCGGTTAAGCGACTGATTCAAAAAGAAATACTGAACGAACTCTCCAAACAAATCCTCGCCGGAACCATCCAATCCAACGCACCGCTGATTATCGATGCAGATGAAACGGGGTTGAAATTCAGGAATGAGTGACAGTTTTGAGATTCATCCCTCCTGTCGTCTACTCAAACCCTACAACAGCGTCCCCGTTAAAATTCTTCGAGGTAATCTCCTTCTGGATGGTCAGGTAATTAACACGGATCAATCCATTGGTATGGTCATATCCGGTAATGTTACCGTGCAGGATAAAGCGATCGAATACCCATGGGATTCCTTTGCTTCTGAGGGGATCGGGGCCATCCATAACCTGAAGGTGCAGTTGCGGGGCATCACTGTTGCCCGAGTTGCCGAGCCTTCCGATCGGCTGGCCTGCTTCCACTTTATCACCGACTTTGAGATCGGAGCTGGCCCGCACCAGGTGACCATAAAAAACATACATACCCTCTGACACCTTTACTACAACCTGATTGCCACCGGCCCGGTACAAGGCGGCGGGATCAATTTCAGGAACTTTTGGCGGGATGTTGTCGGGTAAGGTATCGATCAGGCTCACGATCACGCCTGAAGTAGCTGAATATACAATATCATCAAAACCATAATAATCTGTATTGACATTCTGCCGGCCTTCCCGGTAACGATTACCGGCATCCAGCCCGATGAAATCCACCGCATATCGTTCGGATGTCCAGAATTTTTCATCCAGGAAATTGATGGTACGGCGATGATAGGAACCATTGGATGGAGCTCCGGCGGTAGCATACCGGCGGGCTTTCAAGGGAGCCGATATTACCAGCGGAGTTGATTGATCCACTGATACTTTTAACTCCTTGGTGTATTGCTTGCCATCAGAGGTCCGGTTAAACTGGATTGTTTGGGTCAGGGATTCCGGCACCGTCAGATCGGGCGAGAGTTCAACCCACATATACAAAAATGCAGTTTCACCGGCCCGCAATGATTTCTGTGTGGAATGATAGACAGAAATTACTGTTTCTAATTCATTACCTGTAAGATTCAGAATACTTAACGAACCATCCTTAACACTTATCGATTCAAAAGTATAGCTGTCGATAGAGGAGTTTTTCACCTTAACCTCATACACCAGCGCCACTTTATCATTCATCAGAGGAAATCGCGACGGGTTGTTCACTACCAACCAATCCAGGCCTTCGGGCAGATTATCCTTTTTGCACCCGGATATAAGGCAAAGGGTAAGAAGGAAGGAAAGCAAGAAAGGAAGAAGCTTGGTTTTCATAATCCTGGCATTTAGCATACCAAAGATAATCCTTTTGCGTTTTTCATGTTTTGTAATTTATTTCACCGCTATAACGCAACTTTCGATCCCTGAATTTTGTTACAATCACTGAATTAATCTGTTAACTTTATCACAAATCTAACAGCCTTTTGTCTTCTGTCATAGACGCAAGTATGCGTCTCTGCAGTCTTTCGTCTTCCGTCTTCTTATCTCATAGTCTCACATGCTATCTTTACCAAACATTCCCGTTTCCAATAATCCACGCATCATTGTGATAGGTGCCGGATTTGCCGGATTGCGCCTCGTACGCAGTCTGGTTAAGCGCAACTTCCAGGTGGTGCTGATCGACCGCAATAATTACCATCAGTTTCAACCTCTTTATTATCAGGTTGCTACATCCGGACTGGAACCGAGTTCGATTGCTTTTCCCTTACGAAAACTCTTCCAGGGGATTCCGGATTTTCATTTCCGGATGGCTGAACTGGAGAGGGTGGATGTTGAAAATAACCAGATCCAGACTTCTATCGGTACCCTTGGATATGATATCCTGGTGCTTGCGCTGGGTGCCGTTACCAATTATTTCGGAAATAAGGAAATCGAAGCCAATAGCCTGGCTATGAAGTCGGTATCTCAGGCTATCCAGCTGCGGAATATCCTGCTTGAGAATTACGAGGAGGCTTTAAACCTGCCTGTGGAAGCCGATCAGGAGGGGATCATGAATATAGTGGTTGTCGGAGGCGGTCCAACCGGTGTTGAGCTGGCCGGGTCTATTGCTGATATGAAAAAGTTCGTTTTTCCATCGGATTATCCTGAACTGGATTTTACCCGGATGAAGATATTTATTCTGGAAGCTGCCGACCGGCTTCTTGCACCCATGTCGGATTTTGCATCCAAAAGGGCTACAAGTTACCTGATAAAAATGGGTGTTACCGTGAAAACCGGGGCTGCTGTTGAAGGATATGACGGAGCCACGATTACCTTAAATACCGGAGAAAAGATTGCCAGTCGAACGGTGCTCTGGGCAGCAGGTGTTAAGGTGCCTGACATTCCCGGACTCGAAAATGCTTCCAGAGGACGCGGCGGACGAATTGTGGTGGACCGGTTCAACCGCCTTTCACCCCATAAAAATATTTATGTGATAGGTGACCAGGCCATCATGACCGAGGATGCATTTCCTCAGGGACATCCGCAGGTTGCCCAACCGGCAATTCAGCAAGCCAGACTCCTGGCTCATAATTTGTTACGCAGCAAAAAGAACCTGGAAATGGTACCATTCACCTATCATGATAAAGGGTCGATGGCCACCGTGGGCAGAAATAAAGCGGTTGTCGACATCGGCCACCTCCACATCGGAGGATTTATTGCCTGGCTCATCTGGATACTCGTTCACCTGATGGCCATCGTCGGCACCAAAAACCGCTTCTTTATCTTCATAAACTGGGCATGGAACTACCTTACGTATGATCAATCGCTCAGGCTTATCATACGCTCGGCTGCGCCTCGCATTCCGCAGGTAATGGTATAAAACATCATAGCCTTCGTAGTTTTATGGTGCTAACCAAAACAAACGAAGGCGTATGAAGACACAGTTAAAAGTTTTAACCATGTACAACGAAATTAAGAATACTTATTTTATAAATTTCATATATAAGTTTTTAGAACATCTGTGGGGGATTACCGGTTTCGCCTAAGGCTACTGTCACAATCGGAGCATCTGCCCATAAAGGCCTACCTGAAATGCGGTGATTCCCGCAGCATCATGCCCAGCAACATCGTGATGAAGGTCAGTGCTACGAACAGGGTCATAAAGGTGCCAAGGTATTGGTTCTGGTGGATACTCATTCCGGCTACGAAAATCATGCCGGTAATCTGCCCGATCAGGAGCAGCAGGCCCTGGGAGGTAGATTCGGGTGCCGGGTAGCTGACTTCCGCAGCGTATTGAAAACCAATGGGACCGGCGCTCATAACGAAGAATCCCATTATGAACGACCCGGCCAGGGTGATGCCATAAATAACACCTGGATTACTGGAAAGATGATCAGCCAGCGAGAGGCAAATCATACCGGGTACCATGCCGATCACGCAGATGACCAGGAAAAATTTGCGTTTTTTATATATATCTGATAACCATGGTATTATGACAGCCCCGATTATTCCGCCGATCAGCATAACCCCACCAATGAGACCCTCAGAATCCTTGACACCCATGTGCTCGGCAATGGCATCGGTCATGCTGCTGACCGCATTGAAAATTCCAAGCCCTATCAGAAAGATTATTAATATGATACGCATATCCCGCAAACCGAGAATATGTTTGAGCCCGGAACGAAAGCTCATCCGCACGACTAATTCATCACCCGGAGGTTCCGGTGGGGTTTCCCGGATCAGGATCAGGGATAATATTCCCGCAACTGCTGTGATTACACCATAGATCATCAGCATATGCCCAAACCCGCTGCCATACTCCGGCTTGTCAGGATCGATGCCGATCATCAATGGAGTTACAAGCATAGCTAGGATAATCCCGAGATACTGCGCCAGTGCTGAAAGTCCGGCAGCCATGCCACGTTCCCGCAACGGAAACCAGCGAACGGTGATGGCGGTTACCGCATTCAATATAAATGGTTGGGCAACAGATAGCCCGATCTGAGCAATCAGAACGCCCATATAACTATTGGCCAGAAAGCCTTTTAACAGGCCCGCTGCCACCGTGATGCCGGCACCGATGCCGAGCCCGATCCTGATGCCGTAGGTATCGATGACATACGAGGCCGGAATACTGACTACAATGTACACCAGCATATACAAAAGAGCCAGAAAATCGATATTAAACAGTCCATCAGGATTAAACTGTCCGTGATAAAAGACCTGGGCCGGCCTGGCTACTGCAGCATGTGCAAGCCACTGGATCTGAATCGTAATAGATAAAAACATGTAAACCGCGAGGATCACCCATCGGTATCCGAAAACCGGATAAAACTTTTTTTCTTCCATATCTTTCTGCGTTTCTTACATTTCTATTTTGAACACAAAAGCCTCATTAACCCATCTGCCGTTGGGATCATACGGTGGTATTTCGATGAGCAGATCTTTGCCCTTGATGCGCGTTTTGAGTTTTTGGCCAGTCTGGAGAAAAGTGACTCCCACTTTCGTGGGGGCAGGCTCATGCGACGAGTGACACCTATATCTTTGATCTTCAAGATTTTTCCGGGCCATTTAGGTACTGTGGCGTACACAGAACTGCCTTTCGCGGTGAAGAAAATTTCTTTTACAGCCTGACCTGAATCGGGCTGGATGGTTTCTCTAAGGATATTGTAAGGAATCATATATTCGCCGCGATTCTCTTCCCACGGATGCGCATCGTTGTCGAGGCCCGAACCATACTCGGTGGTATAAAATCCGCCATGCTTGTGCCGCGAGTCATTTCCCCAGCATACGATGATGCCGAATTTGGCATCGGTGAACCACTGCGGGGTGGGCCGGCTATCGATGGATTCCCAGTTGGGAAGATAGCGGGTTTGGGCATGTACAGAAAGAGAGATGAGCGCAGACATCAAACCAAAGACCGCGAATCGAAGAACAAAATTATTAGGTCGTACCATTGCCGGAAAGTTTAGGTGCCGGAAAGTTATTGAAAAGTCGGAAAAAAACTAAACCGGCCAAAAGTTGCGATTGTCACCCCGTCGTAAGCCGGGGCCCGCTTTCGCGGGGATGACAACGCTTCGAGACGAGTAACCTATTTTTATTTACTTTAGAGCTTTAATAACCCAGTTATGAAATACATCGGAGCCCATGTCAGTGCCGAAGGCGGTGTGGAAAACGCCCCGGTAAATGCCCATAAAATCGGGGCAACGGCTTTCGCATTATTCCTGAAAAATCAGCGTCAGTGGGTGGCCAAGCCGCTCAGCGAGGCGAGTATATCAGCCTTTAAAAAGAATTGCGAGCAATATGGCTATACCCCGCAGCAGATTCTCCCGCACGACGGCTATCTCATCAATGTGGGCAGTCCCGATCCGGAGATGCTCGAAAAATCCAGGGCAGCATTCCTCGATGAGATGCAGCGGGCCGAACAATTGGGTCTCGACCGGCTAAATTTCCACCCGGGAAGTCATCTTCAGAAGGTGTCGGAAGAGGAGTGTATGAAAACCATTGCTGAATCCGTGAATATCACCCTCGGTAAAACCAAAGGGGTTACTGCGGTCCTTGAACTTACTGCCGGTCAGGGCAGTAGCGTGGGATATTCATTTGAACATCTGCGGTTTATCATCGACCGTATTGATGACAAATCGCGTATAGGGGTTTGTATCGATACGGCCCATGCCTATTCAGCCGGATACGAAATGAAAACGGCGGAAGGATTCGATGAAACATTTCAGAAATTCCATGAAATAATCGGATTTAAATACCTCTGCGGCATGCATATCAATGACTCTAAAAAAGAATACCGGTCGCGCGTCGACCGCCATGAAAGTCTGGGAAAAGGTACTCTCGGCTGGGATCTTTTCACCCGGATTATGAAAGATCCCAACTTCAATGATATGCCTCTCATCCTCGAAACACCTGATGAGGATATCTGGGCCGAAGAGATCCGGAAGTTGAAGAGCTGGGCGTGAGGACGTGAGGAATTCATCCCTCCGTGCACACTTAAATCTTGTACTTCAGAATTCAGAATTGGTCTTCGAATCTATGAATTCCTCCTTAGCCTGCCCTCCCCTTCAACCGTCTTCCTCGCCAGCCCCTGTATCGTCTCCTGTTCAGCAAGGTTTATCAGATCGGTACGAATACGTGAAAACTCACTATGAAGCGGGCAGGGATGATCCTCATCGCATTTCAGCAATCCAACCACACATCCGGTAAAGTATTTGTCGCCCTCAAGTGTACGGATCACTTCAGCGAGCTTCAGTTCAGGGCTCTTCGAATTAAAAAAGAATCCACCCCCCCTGCCCCGCACGGATTTAACCAACGCTGCTCTCGACAGGGTTTGCAAAATCTTGGCAGTAAACTGAACCGGTGCATCGATCGATTCGGCAATTTCCCGAAATCCCGGCCTGCGCCCCCCGATGTTGCACACTGCAACCTGAACCAATGCCCGAATCGCGTATTCGGTGGTTTTCGACCACATAATTAATTGTGTTTTAGTTACAAAAATAGTATAACTTGATTAACTTTTTATTCATTGAATATCTGCCTAAGATATAAAGACCTTTTGGTGTTTTATTAAATACTTGTTACCTTTGGCACACTAACACTGATAAAAACCTAAAACGAATGAAAACACGTTCATTATGGATTGGATTTACGATAGTAGTGACCCTCTCCTTTGCGGTGCTGCTCTTCTTTGGGCGCGAGATTTACCGGCAGGGCCCGCCGATTCCTAAACAAGTGGTTACCACTTCCGGCGAAGTATTATTTACCGGGGTCCAGATCCGCGACGGCCAAAACGTATGGCAATCAACAATTTTGAGGCACTCGGTTTGGAGCAGCAGGCAGGCTTGCAAGCCCGGCTTAAACAGGAGATCCGGACCAATACCTATGACAAGAAAACCGGCAACCTCGTAATCTCTGAGATGCGTGCGAAAGCCTACAGGGCTAACAGCAGCTATTATGCAAAGTTATTCATGAACGACCCCTCGATGGCCTCCCTTAGGGATGCTTATGCCATGATGGATAATACGGTTAAGGATCCCGACCGGATGGCCCTGATGAATACTTTCTTCTTTTGGGCAACCTGGGCAACATCAACCAATCGCCCCGGTCAGGATATTACCTATTCCAATAACTGGCCGCCTGAAAAGCTCATCGATAACGTACCTTCTCCTTCTTTGATTTTCTGGACTGGATTCAGTGTAATCATTCTGCTGGCCGGTATCGGGCTGCTCGCCTGGTATAAGGCATCGGTTAAAGAAGATAGCCTGGACTTCATTCCCGACAAGAACCCAACCATCGGAACTTTGATGACCCCTTCTATGAAGGCTACCCTCAAATATTTCTGGATTGTTACCGCCCTGATTCTGGTTCAGATCCTGATGGGAGTAATTACCGCCCATTATAGTGTTGAGGGACAGGGTTTTTATGGATTGCCACTTTCGAAAATCCTGCCCTATTCCCTCTCCCGTACCTGGCATATTCAATTGGCTATCTTCTGGATTGCCACTTCATGGTTGGCAACCGGCTTGTTCTATGCACCAATCATTTCCGGTCATGAACCCAAATACCAGAAACTGGGTGTAAACCTCCTCTTTGGCGCGCTGCTGGTTATCGTTGTAGGCTCATTGGCCGGCCAGTTTTTAGCTATCATGCAAAAACTCGGATTAGTTCAGAACTTCTGGTTCGGACATCAGGGTTATGAGTATGTCGATCTGGGCCGGTTCTGGCAAATATTTCTATTCGCAGGTCTGTTCATTTGGCTTTTCCTGATTACCCGGGCCATTATACCGGCCTTAAAGAAGAAAACCGAAAGCCGCAGTATGCTGATAATGTTTGTGATAGCCTCATTGGCCATTGCCGCCTTTTACGGAGCCGGTCTGATGTGGGGCCGTCAAACCAATCTGGCCATGGCCGAATACTGGCGTTGGTGGGTAGTTCACCTCTGGGTGGAAGGATTCTTTGAGGTATTTGCCACGGTGATCATCGCCTTCCTTTTTGTCAGGATGCAACTCGTTCGGGCACAAACAGCCACAACAGCGGTTCTTGTTTCGACCATCATTTTCCTTTCCGGCGGGATCCTCGGAACATTTCATCATCTTTACTTTATAGGAACACCAACGGGAGTGCTTGCCCTCGGTGCCACTTTCAGCGCACTGGAAGTCGTGCCATTGGTATTGATCGGGTTTGAGGCCTGGCATAACCTCCGGCTGAGCCGCTCATCCGACTGGATAAAAATTTACCGCTGGCCTATCTATTCCTTTATGGCGGTAGCCTTCTGGAATCTCGTCGGTGCCGGAATTTTCGGTTTCCTCATCAATCCCCCAATTGCGCTTTACTACATGCAGGGATTAAATACCACCCCGGTACACGGACATACCGCCCTTTTCGGGGTATATGGTATGCTCGGTATCGGTCTAATGCTGTTTGTATTACGCGAAATGGATCTAAAAGTCATCTGGAAGGAAGGCGCTCTCAAATGGTCGTTCTGGCTTATAAATATTGGCCTGCTGGCGATGGTATTAATCAGTGTTTTGCCGGTTGGGCTTGCCCAAACCATTGCCTCTGTTAAACATGGCCTCTGGTATGCACGCTCTGCCGAATTTCTCGATACGCCGATGATTGCAACCTTCCGGTGGATGAGGATTTTTGGTGATATGCTCTTTTCTGCCGGTGCCGTTTGCCTGGCCTGGTTTGTATTTGGATTGAAACTCGGCTGGAGTGTGAAGAAATAAGGCTCAGGGCTCAGGGCGCAAGTAAGGCTCAAGGCACAAGGGTAAAGGATTCGAATTTATCCCCTGATGACCCTGATAACACAGATTTTCGCTTTTACTATCTGGGTTATCAGTGCCATCTGCGGACAATAATCTTTAAGAGGTATGTTTATTTTAAAGGATTTCAATTTGCCCGGCATTCATACGGTCAGCATGGATGCTTCAAGCCTGCCGAAAGGGAACTATTTTATACGACTGGTTTCGGACGGACAAGTTCTGTCGAAACCGGTTGTGCTGCAATAAACAGACATTACACAGAGACGGATGATCATCCGATAAAATGGTAAAAAAAGGCTGCCTCACAAACGAGGCGGCCTCTTTTTGTTTCAGTTAATACACACTCTACACATTCTTACAATTCAGATGCAGAAACCCGCATCCTGAAAGTCCTCCGAGATAAATACAGAGCAATCTGCCCGAATCAGGATATAGGTTCTATTCAGGATTAACGGCTTCTTTACATCCCACATGATTAATGTCAGTTGCTTCTCCGCAACATATAGGAATGTAAAAACCATATACCCAAGTATCATGAGTCCTGTAATAGTGTCCATTTGCGGTATCACATTGTGGACCACTACAGGTAGTTGGTCCACCTTCGTCTGCATAAACCTTTATGGGTGGAGATGTCGTAAACACCAAGACGGAACAAGCAATTAATGCCGTTCCAAATAAAATAGTTTTTCTTTTCATAATTATTTAAGTTTTAGTTCGTCGGAATTTTTGGTTTCGATATTACCATTATAAGAATTGTATTAAAGCTCACTAACAGAGAATATAATAATGTATGGATTATCGTTATCATTAATGTCTAACTCTTTAAACTGATCACTAGATTTCTGAAATTGAACAAGCTGTTCCGGTTCAACCAGTCCGTAAAAGGTGCTATCATTCTTAATGCCCCAATTAAAACAAAAGGGAATTAAACCAGAGTCAATACAATCATTGAGACTATAGATTTTCTTATTCTTAATTGATTGGAAAAAGGTGATTAGCTTCCTGTTATATTCGACTATGAATACCAGAAAGTGATTCGTTTTGAAAATGCTATATAAGGATCCTACTTTGCTCCCCTGATTAATTTGCTCTCTCAATTCATCACTCGAAAGCGTTGCTAATTCGGTGGATGAGAAATTGTACTTTCCAAAACTCAGATGGTAGCGGATTCTCTCCTTGTCTCCAACAAGGTGATAGATGTTGTAATTCCACGGAGCGACAAATAAAATTTCATCGCGATTAATAAATACGGGAGTAAACAAATCCATGGATACTTTATTGTTACTCAAAAGAATGTCAAAATGTTTTTCCTTTGTAAAACTATTAGTGAATAAGGTATATGTTAGAAATTGGGTCTTTCCCTTTGGACTTGGGTTAGGGCTTGTAGCACAATTATATACAAGAAATGTGTCTCGATTAATATGGTAGAAGTCCTTAATAAATACATTCGGGTGTTTCTTGGAATAAATAAAATTGCCATTCAAATCATACGTGTTGATCGCACTTAATGCCTGGTCGTGTAATAAAATTACTGAATCTTCTTCATTGATGGCAAATGCATATGGTTCTATTACTTCCCCTGGTCCTTTCCCCTGAATGGTTTTCCAAACGAATTTTCCCTTTTCGTCAAAAACAAAAAAAGTCGGTTTTTGAAACCTGTTCTTATCAATAAGATAGAACCGATGGTTAAAATACTTTACCTGAGATGCATAACCTATTAGGCTATTTTGAGAGGTTTCAAGAGGGATCACATCCTTAATGCTAACGTTTAATAAAGCTCCGTTTTTGTCATCTATGTTTATTATTATTTCCTCTGGACTCTTATCCATTCCCGATTCGCGATTCGCACAAGAAGCCAGAAGGACAAATAGAATGCTGGCAACAGTAATAATAGTAATTGGATATTTCATAAGGTAAATGGCTATTTAGTTGAGATTTTGGTTTTGTTTCTGGATGTTTGATATACAATGTTTTTAAAATCCTTTTCTAAAAAATGCTCGAATTCTACTAAAATAGATTTCATTCAATTCTGGATACTCATCCGCTAAAAAAGCATATTGAATCTTAAGTTTTTCATCCAATAAGAAAAAAAAGGGTGTCTTCTTTATGTCTGAGTCAGTTTCAATACTTAGATTAAAACTTCCTGTAAAATTGTAACAAGGAAAATTTATTCCAGTGCTATTTCTGAAAATATTCAATAAGCGAGTATTTTCATAGTCAGAAATGATAATAATGTTTTGGTACCCTATGCTATCTCCTAGTTCTCTCAAGTACTTAATATCATCAGCAACGCAGGCGCTACAGGATTGGTTTGAAAATCGGTAAATGAGTTTTGACGAGGTAACTAAACTCTTAATTGGAACAGTATCATTATTCAAATCAGTTAAATAGAGATCTCGTAATGTCAGATTTTCAGTATATAACTCCCTATTAAACCTGTAGACATACTTCTTAATTCTATACTCAGATAGTATTAAATCCTTTCTTAATTCTTCATAATGTTTAAAAGTCTGTCTTGACTTAAAGGATAAATAAATCAATACAGGAACGAAAATTAATAATAACAACCAGCAAAGATTAAGGTTCCTTTTCATAGAATATGTTATTACTTATTCATTAGAAATATGAAACGGGGGTAACAAATTGAACACCTTTGCAAATAATCCCTCCAAATGCTGTCTTCGTTTTTGTTGGGCCAAAAGTTTCATTGTCGTTTTCCGACCCTTTCTTACCGGATAACCTCCTTTTTCTTATAGAAAATATCAACATCATAATAATTTTACAAATTTCCTAAAGGTATGTAAAACAAAATTCCTGTATATCAGGATTGTGTAAACTGCAGGGGTTACTGTGTAGTTGGTAACTTTTCAAGGATAACTGGTATTTAGTATGAATAAATAATGAAACAGCTTCAAAAAGGGGCTGTCTCAAATTGGCAGCCTCCATTTTATTGATCCAGTCGGAGCAGCATCCACTTATCGAACAAAATGCCTTCCAGCACATTCTGTAAGCAAAGGTTCCAGCCGATAAACTATCGAATAAAAGCTTTGTCGGGGAGTTTTTAGGGTTTCTCTTTTCATTGCATTGGATAAAGAGCAAGGCAAATGCACTATATATCAATATTTTGTAAAGCTTCATTTTTAATATTATTCCATTGGTGTGAGATGTTGAATTTATTAAGATTTTTACGTCTTTACGTCTTACACTATCGATTAAACAATTTGCCGTTTCAATCGTATAATGACCAATAAAACACCAAACAAATAAACTTAAACACAGTATGGCATCAATTACCTTAAAGGGGAATCCAATCAATACTATGGGATCACTTCCCAAAGCCGGACAGCAATTGTCGGACTTTGACCTGATCGCAAACGATTTATCACACGTTTCTCTCAAAACTTTTTCAGGCAATAAACTGGTATTGAACATTTTTCCGAGCCTGGATACTGGTACTTGTGCCGCTTCGGTAAGAGCATTTAATAAAGCTGCTGCCGGACTGAAAAATACGAAGGTTTTGTGCATTTCACGTGACCTTCCATTTGCCCAGGCCCGTTTCTGCGGAACCGAAGGTATTTTCAATGCCATTACCCTTTCTGATTTTGCAACCGGCAAATTCGGTAAAGATTACCAGGTCGAAATCACTACCGGACCATTGGCTCATTTGCTTTCACGCGCAGTAGTCGTAGCCGATGCCAGCGGTAAAGTTTTATATTCCGAACAGGTTCCTGAAATCGTGAACGAACCCAATTACCAGGCAGCACTGGCGTCACTGGGTGCCGGACAACCCCGAGTAGCGTGACGGGGCCCCCGCGGGGATGACAGGAGCACTTGTCACCCGTCTGGGGAATAACGCCTATCTTTGAAAGATGGAAAACAATCCAAACGGCATATTCTTCGATAAGCTTGCCCAGGTTATCGACAGCAAAGAACTTATTAAACTGATCGTCAGCAATCAAAAAAACAAATCATCCGGTCTGCTTAGTATCATTGTAACCATTGCGCAGCTGAAACGCGGATACCGGCTGAATTTTGTCTATCGGCATACTACTAAAGATATTACCAAAAACTATGAGTTTACCGAAGGTATCGAGTTGCTCAAGGAAGCCCTGGCAACTGATTTTAATAATGCCGACCTGTTTTCCAATCACGAAAACGTAACTCTGGTTACCACGCCTGCCGGGAAAGTAAAGACGAGCACTCATGAACCTACTTTACAACCTTTTACCGCATTCCATCATGATAGAATAAAAGTACGGCTGATTAATACCATCGGCAATATTTATTTAAGAGAACTGGGAATTACCAATGCGAATTGGGAAGTCAGACGGGAAATGAGCGATAAGTATAAACAGATCAACCGGTACATCGAACTGATAGAACCTGAATTAAAAGAAATTACACTACCTTCTGATTATCATGTTGTTGACATGGGATCGGGCAAAGGGTACCTGACATTTGCCCTCTATGATTATCTGGCAAATAGCTTGGGGAAAATCCCCGTAATGACTGGTGTGGAATTCAGGGAAGATTTAGTTCAATCCTGCAATTTAATTGCAGAAAAATCAAAATTCGATCATTTAAATTTTATTTCCGGCACTATAGAAAAGGTTGAATTAAATAAAATCGATATTTTAATTGCCTTGCATGCGTGCGATACTGCCACTGATGATGCTATTTACAGAGGAATTACATCCAATGCTTCCTTAATTGTTTGCGCTCCATGCTGCCATAAACAAATCAGAAAAGAATTAAATGTAACCAATGAGCTTAATAATATTGTAAAATACGGGATATTAAAGGAGCGGCAGGCTGAAATAATTACCGATACCATCAGGGCCATGATCCTCGAAGCATTTGGTTATAAAACTAAAGTCTTCGAATTCATTTCAACCGAGCATACCCCCAAAAATGTGATGATAATCGGCCGGAAAACAGCAAAAGAAAACCCCGATAAACAGAAGATTTTTAACGATATCAAAGCAATCAGGGAAGTTTTTGGCATAGAGAAGCATTATTTGGAAGAACTGATGAGAAGACCTTAAGACGAGATCCACCTCACCCCCGTCCCCTCTCCCGCGCTCGCTCCGCTCACGGGAGAGGGGCGAGATCTCCGCATCAGCCTTGTAACTCCTTCATACGTCCTCACTCCCTTAACGTCCTCACGTCTACTCCTTATTCTCTGACGTGCTGTGAAAAACCAGCGCCGGATAAACCTCCCTGGTAATCTTAAAGTGCCATTCGCTTTCGGCCATAAATACCGGACGGTCATCTTTGTCGAAAGTAATATGCTGGACATTGATCGACAGGAACTTGGTGATCTGGGCTTTGTCTTTGGATGTAAACCAGAAAGCTTTAAAATACCGCAGCGGCTGAAATGAACAGGATGCCCCGTACTCATGAAGCAACCTGAACTGTATCACCTCAAACTGCAATTCTCCAACGGTTCCGATAATCTTGATGTTTCCCGGCTGACGGATAAACAACTGTGCAACCCCTTCATCTGATAGTTGCCTTACGCCCTTCTCCAACTGTTTGGTCTTGAATGGATCCTTGTTGATCAGCTCTTTGAATATCTCCGGCGAAAAGCTCGGAATGCCTTTAAATGAAAGCTTTTCACCCTCGGTTAAGGTATCTCCGATCTTGAAATTTCCCGTATCATACAAACCAACAACATCACCCGGAAAAGCTTCCTCCACGATGCTCTTTTCGTTGGCCATGAAACTCGTCGGACTCGAAAAGCGCAATTTCTTATCTAAACGGGTATGATAAAAAAACTTATTCCGCTCAAACTGCCCCGATACCACCCGGCAAAAAGCAATCCTGTCGCGATGCTTGGGATCAATATTCGCATGAATTTTAAAAACGAATCCGGTGAAATCATTTTCCTCCGGTTTCACCTCCCGCATATCCGTCAACCGCGGCAGTGGGGCGGGGGCTATCGAAATAAAAGTGTCGAGCAATTCCTTTACCCCGAAGTTATTGATGGCACTGCCAAAAAAGACAGGTGCCAGGTAGCCCTCGCTATACAGCTCCCTGTCGAAAGGCTCATAAGCGCTGTCAATTAATTCGATATCTTTCCTGAGATGGTTGGCCGAATCGGCTCCCACCCGCTTGTCGAGTTCCGGACTGTCCAGATCGTCAATGGCAAAATTATCATCGGAGATCCGGGTGATATGCGGAGTAAACAGTTGCAGATGCTTGGTAAACAGGTTGTAAACACCTTTAAAACCCGCACCCATTCCGATGGGCCAGGTAAGCGGCCGGGTGTGAATGCTCAGCTCTGTCTCGATAATATGCAGCAAATCATACGGATCGATTCCCTCGCGGTCGAGTTTGTTGATGAAAATGATCACGGGAGTATGCCGCATCCTGCACACTTCCATCAGTTTGCGGGTCTGCTCTTCAACCCCCTTCACGCAATCAACCACCAGAATCACGCTGTCGACAGCCGTTAAGGTACGGTAGGTATCCTCGGCAAAATCCTTGTGACCGGGAGTATCGAGAATGTTGATTTTGAAGCCGTCGTATTCAAAACCCATCACCGAGGTAGCCACAGAAATACCGCGCTGCTTCTCGATTTCCATAAAATCGGAAGTTGCGGTTTTGCGAATCTTGTTCATTTTTACAGCACCTGCTGTTTTGATGGCTCCACCGAATAAAAGGATTTTTTCCGTCAGGGTTGTTTTTCCGGCATCGGGGTGGCTGATGATCCCAAATGTTCGTCTTCTGCTGATTTCTTCTTGATTCAAAGTATTCCAATAGATTGATCGCAAAGGAACGAATTTTCGCGCTGATGGGCAAACCAGAGTTTCAGAGTTTCAGAGTTTCAGAGTTACGCCGGAGCTATTGTCATCCCCGCCTTCGCGGGGATCTCGTGACGTTACTCCGAGGTAACTGGCAGGAAACACTTTAAAGAAGTACCGGTTATATTGACTATCTTTATGCCACTATGCCTGCTCAAATACAAGAGGCTAACTACTATTAATGAGAACAAAAATTAGCTAAAAATATTGACATGAAAATAATTCAATTCCTTCAGATTATTGTTCTGATTGATTTTGAAATTCTCCTGGGAGGTTTACCGGATAGCACAATGTCGAATAAAACTAAGATTACGGCATATGAGAATGATGCCATTGAAGCTACCTGGACAAAAGAGATAACATTTAAATAACGCCGCAGCATTGGGATGCGCAAGCCATATGACTATTAGAAAAATGAGGATTTTTTTGTTAATCTGTGGATTAGCAATTTCTTCAGCCGGGTTTAGTCAATCGGGAATTCTGTATACCCTTTTTCATAATCCGACCGGATTAACTGTTGGAACATTGAATAATGCCGATGACACCTATGTTGCTTTATCTGAAACATTTTGTTTTTCGGCTTTTTGTTCAACTCTGGATCCGGTTAATGGTCAATTAATCTTTTAGGTATAGGCGCTTAGGTATCCCTTCGAAATGCCCATATTTAAACGAATTGGTTTATTTAATACCATTCTTTTAAGGAGTAAATCGAATATTGTATTCATATTATTTCTTCTATTGTATCTAAAGTGATATTCATTTAGATACCCTTGCAATCTATCTTTACTACAATGATGATGAATTCCTCGCAGCCAGCCTTTCAAATTCATGATATGAACATGCAGGTCTATAAAGGCATTCCCATCGTTTGATTTCCGTTGTTCAAGTCCTGGATACTCTTTCTTTAATGGACCGTATCCTTTCCATTCATCGGTAATTATTTTTGCATGGGTTGAAATATGTTTTGAGAAAAAAACACGAAACTCTTTTGCTGATGCGCTTTCTATCACTTGTGCATAAGCCCGACCGACTCCTTCTGGTATTTTTTCTAAAGCCAAAACCACTAATTTTTTTGATCCTTTACTCCGACCTCTTTTCATTTCTTCAGGTCCTCCGATCCACAATTCATCAACATGGATTTCACCTTCAAGAGGATAGTTTAAACTACTCTGCATCGCTTGTTGTATCTTCCATTTAAACTCCCAGCAAGTTTTTTGTCTCAATTCGAATTCATGACTTAATTCTAGTGATGACATTCCTTTTTTCTTAGTGCTAATTTTAAAAGCAATATGGAAAGCAATTAATATGGGAAACTTGATTTTATCAAACACTGTACCTGCAGTAGGGCTTTCATCATACTTACATTTTGAGCACCGTTGTGAAAATAGTTTCTTTCCGGGAATAAATTTTGTATTTCCGCATTTCTTGCACTCATATCCTTGTTCCCATTTGATTGCTGCAATATAGGAGTAACAATCTTCATCCGTTTTAAATCGTTGATTGAATTTGATTGAGTTCACTCCGGCGAATATTTCTCTGTTTTCCATGGTTCAAAGGTATCAAAATTGGGATACCTAAGCGCCTATACCTA
>Ga0163199_1000172_pt1 | contig 41571 bp, 37 predicted proteins | sample PL_2010_150m_FD_113537 | JGI IMG/M metagenome (GOLD analysis project Ga0163199, IMG submission 113537) | Freshwater microbial communities from Powell Lake, British Columbia, Canada to study Microbial Dark Matter (Phase II) - PL_2010_150m | ecosystem: Environmental > Aquatic > Freshwater > Lake ...
GTCGGTGACTTTGTGCTGCTGCGCGCCGACGGCCTCTTCGCCTACCAGTTGGCGGTGGTCATCGACGACGCAGACCAGGGAATTACCGACGTGGTGCGCGGGGCCGACCTGCTGGACTCGACGCCGCGGCAGATTTATCTGCAGCGCCGGTTCGGCCTGCCTTCGCCGCGCTACCTGCACCTGCCGGTTGCAGTAAATGCAGCGGGAGAAAAACTGTCCAAGCAGACGCAGGCGCCGCCGGTGGACGCGCGCGAACCGGTACCGCTGCTCGCGCAAGTCATGTCATTTCTTGGCCAGGCGCCGCCGCCGCAGCTTCGCCGCGTGCCACTGGACGAGTTCTGGCGCTGGGCATTCACGCATTGGGATGCGAAGCGCGTTCCCCGCCTTCGCATCCTGGCGGCGTCTCAGCAATAGTCTTGATACGACGCGGCTGCATTGTCTTACCGCAGCAGCGCAGTTAAGCGGCACTGGCGTGCATCAGGCGCGGAATTCTGTCCAACGCTACTCGGGATGTTCCCGCTATTTCGATTTCCCCAGCGCATCGGTGCGCGCTTTCGACCCGCCTTCAAGCTTGAGGTTGCGCGGAGTTTCGGCGCACGCCTCCGCGTCGGGAATGGCGGCGATCACGCTCGTCGCCCGCCGGTTTACGAGATCCAATCGGATGATGCGCGTGGTGCACTTGCTTTTACTCGGCTTGGTGACGATCTCCTCATCGGTCCAGCGCTCGACTTCGAATGCGGTAAAAGCCGCGTCGAGGAATCCTTTTTCGCCTACGGACACGATCGCGGTCGATTCCATGCACTGCTGCATGGTCTTCGTGCATTCGATCGTGGTGGTCTGCAGGTTTTCCGCGAGCGCCGGACCGTCCGCCGCGTACCAGGTCCCGAATGCTTTGACGATGCTGCCTTTTTCCGGATAGTTGACGGTGTAAAAAGAGTATGGCGGCAGGATCACTGGTGCGCTGCGCTGGCGCTGCAGTTCGCGGTAGGTGAGCATGGCAAACAGGGCAAGACCGGCAACGATCGCGATATAGGCGATGCGCACGATCAGGTCCGCGCGGGAGCCCCCTTTGGTCGAAGCCATTTCCATGATCGCGCCACACTACACGCTTGCGCTCAAGTTGGGGAAAAAAAGTCTAGCGCAAACCGCGGCGCCGGGAAAAAATCGTACGCCTCACACCCGGCGGCAGCATCACCGTGGCGAGCGCCATCAGCACCAGCGCAAGCGCGACGAAATCCTGCCAATGCGGCTGCTCGCCGAGTACCAGCATGCCGCTGAATACGCCGACCACGGGAATCATCAGTGTCGACAAGGACGACACGCCGACCGGTACCGAGGTCACTACTTTGTACCAGGCCCAGTAGCAGAACACGAACGCGATCAGGACATTGTAGGCAAACGCAACGGCTGGCCACAGCGTCAGCGGGTGCAGACGGGGCAGGTCAAAAGCGAGAGCGCCGGCGTAGATCGGGACGCCGCCGAGCAGCAATTGCCAGGCGGTGAGCGTAGTGACAGGCAGGTCGACGGGATAGCGCTTCATCAACACCGTACCTAGCGCCCAACTGAGCGCGCCGCCCAGTATCAGCAGCGTGCCTTTGGGCGCAGCGCGCACCGCCTGTAGTTCGCTCGACAGCAGCAGCAGCATGGCGAACATGCCGAGGGCGACGCCGAGGACGCGGCGGGATGTGATGCGCTCATGCAGGAACCAGGCAGACAGCGGAACGCTCCACACCGGCATGGTGAAGGCCAGGATCGCCGCTCGGCCGGAAGACATGTAGCCGATGCCATAGGTGATACACAGATTCCAGACAGTAATGTTGAACAATGTGAACAGCAGCAGCCTGTGCCATTGGCCGTGCGGCACCCGCAGCGGCAGGCGCTTATAAGCGGCGATAGCGAACAAGCCGGCTGCTCCGCCCAGCAGGCACACGCTGCGAAAACTCAGCACCGGCACTTCGCTGAGCGCCAGTTTGATCATCGGCCAGTTGAATCCCCAGCCGAGCGTGAGCGCCACCAGCACCCACAGGATCGAGGACGGAAATCCCTGCCGCTGCGGCGAATTCAAGTCTTGTACTCGGGACGCAGTGCGAGTTCTATCGCGCGCAGATCGGCGCTGGCGTAATCGAGTTCGCCGCTTTGCACCAGCGCGCACAGTTGCTCGATCTCGGCGCCGGCCATGGTCTCAACGCGGCGCTTCAACCAGTCTGCCGCGCTGGCTGCAATCAGGCGCCGTACCCGGCCGCCATGCGAGCGTCGCTGGCTGGCACAGGCCGCACCGTGGCGCTCGATCAGATCGGCGAGAGCCGGTACGCCCGCGCCGCTGGTGGCGGAAGTGCGCACCACTTGCGGCGTCCACAGTTCATGGTGGCGCAGCGACAGCATCGCCTGCAGTTCGCGTTCGGTGCGCTCTGCGAACGGCAGATCGCACTTGTTCACCACCAGGATATCGGCGATCTCGAGGATGCCCGCCTTCAACGCCTGCACCTCGTCACCAAGGCCGGGCGGGCAGACGACGACGCGCGTGTCGGCGATTTCTGCCACTTCGACCTCGGACTGGCCTGCGCCCACGGTCTCGAGCATGATCTGGTCGTAGCCGGCGGCATCGAGCAGATCGACCACCCTCGCGGCGGTGCGCGACAGGCCGCCACCGTGGCCGCGCGAGGCGAGCGAGCGGATAAACACGCGCTCGTGCGCCTGGTGCTCGCCCATGCGAATGCGATCGCCGAGGATGGCGCCGCCGGAAAAAGGACTGGAAGGATCGACCGCGACCACGCCGACGCTGGCGCCGCGCGCAAGCCAGGCGCCGATCAGCGCGTTAACCAACGTGGACTTGCCGGCGCCGGGCGGGCCGGTAATGCCGATCACGCGCGCGCGCCCGAGATGCGGCTGCAGCGCATGCAGCAGCACCTTGCCCGCGGTCGTCTCGTTCTCCACCGCCGACATGGCGCGCGCCAGCGCGCGGCGCTCGCCGGCAAGAATCGCGGCCAGTGTGTCTTTCTGCGGCCCAGCCTTCATCGGGGCGTCGTGCGGGCAGCGGCCAGACCGTCTTGCCGCCTGACGATGTCCTCGTCGAACGGCACCGAGTTACGTGCGACCGTGTCGATATGCACCCCGACCAGTTCGGTCGATGCGACCTCCTCGCCGCTGGTCGTGTCGTACATGCGATGGATGAAGCGCAGGGTCTTCGGTTTCATCTCCAGCAACTCGGATGTGATGCGAATCAGGTCGCCGGCATGCAGTTCGCGCCGGTATAGCGTGCGCTGCTCCACCGCCGCCATGCCGCGACGATGTTGCTTGAGATAGTCCGGCGTCATTCCGAGCGCGGCGAAAAAATGCCAGGTGGCCTCGTCAAAGCGCGCGGTGTAGAACTGCACGTTCATGTGATCCATGTGGTCCATCTGCCACGGATAGACCACGCCCCGATATGTCTCAATCCTGCTGTCCGCCGCCATGTTTGTTCCCTCAGACCATGACCAGCGGCAGACCGAAGCCGAGTTCGCGCCGCAGCGTGCCGCAGATTTCACCGTGAGTGCAGCCGGCTTCGGCAGCCTCGACCACGCGCTCGAACAGGTTTACCTGCGGGTTGCCGGCGGCAGCGGCAAGGCCGTCCTGCGCCCGCTGCACCGCCGTCTGCGAGCGTGCCGCCTTGAATGCCGTGAACGCGGCGATATGCGCGCGCATTTTTTCCGGATCGGGTGCGGGCAGCGCCTGGCGCTCCCCCTTGCCCTCTTCCACCCTGTAGGCGTTGACGCCGACCACGGTCTGCTCGCCGGATTCGATTTTCTCCTGAATGCCGCGCGCGGACTCGCCGATCATTTTTTGCACCAGGCCCTGCTCCACCGCGGCGTACATGCCGCCCGCGGTCTCTACCTCTCCCATGACCGCGAGAATCTTCTGCTCCATGGCGTCGGTGAGCGACTCGATGTAATAACTGCCGCCCAGCGGATCGATCACGTCGGTGAGATGCGCCTCCTCGCGCAGAATATTCTGCGTGTTGACGGCGATGCGCGCGCCGAACTCGGTCGGGCAGGACAGCGCTTCGTCGTAGGCGTCGGTATGCAGCGACTGCAGGCCGCCGAGAATGCCCGCAATCGCCTGTACGGTGACGCGCGCGATGTTGTTCAGCGGCTGCTGCCGCGTCAGATCGACGCCCGAAGTCTGACCGTGAAACTTGAAGCGCCAGGAGCGCGGATCGCGCGCGCCGAAGCGCTCGCGCGTAATGCGCGCCCAGATGCGCCGGCCGGCACGGAACTTGGCGATCTCCTCGAACAGGCTGACCGAGATGTCGAAGAAAAAGGTGAACCGCGGCAGGAACGAATCCGGCGCCATGCCACGCGCCTGGCAGTCCTCGGCATATTGAATCGCGGAACACAGCGTAAACGCCATGGCCTCGGCCGGCGTGGCGCCGGCCTGCTGCATGTGCTGCCCCACCACCGACATTGGATTCCACCTTGGCAGGTGGCGGTTGCAAAATTCGACGTGGTCGGTGAGGATGCGCCGCGCTCCGGGGAGCGCGATGCGGAAGAACATGTGGTTCGCCACGTAGTGGCTCAAATAGTCGCTCTGATTCGAGGTGCCGCTGACCGCACGCCAGTCCACGCCGCGCCGTTTGGCGGTCGCCAGCAGGAAGGCAAGCAGGGTAAACGGCGATGGATCGTTCATGGCGCAGGAGGTGCGCGCGAGGTCCACGCCCTCCAGACATTGCTCCATGTGCTCCGTCGTGTTCGCCACCACGCCGCAGGTGCCGAGCAGCTCCGCATGCACTTCATCCATATCGTAGCCGCGAAACACCGAATTGCACGGGATCAGCGACACCGCGGTCGTGCCCTGCGCGAGTAAATCCAGCAGGCGCGCGTTGTAGTCTGTCGGCGTACCCAGGCCGATCAGCTGGCGCTGGGTCCAGGTGCGGCCGCGGTGCATGCTGGCGTAAATGCCGCGGGTGTAGGGCGGTTGGCCCGGATAGCCGAGCTCCGCGTCATAATCGCCGCTCCAGTCCTGCGGCGTATACAAAGGCTTCACTTCGATGCCGGAACGGTTGTGCGCAGCCTGGGCGCTGCCGCCGCCCGCGGCGTACTCGCGCTGCCAGCTCGCGCGCCCGGTTTCGCTTTCAGACAATTGGTTTGCGTCCACCGGCTTGTTCATTTCCTTCCCCCCTTAAACGTTGGCCGCGCGGCGCGCGCCAGTGAGACGGACTATCTCCGCCGCGATTTCCTCGAGCGCGCTGCCCGGATGAAACACCCGCGCCACCCCGGCCTCGAGCAGCAGCGCCTCGTCTGCGTCCGGCACGATGCCGCCGACGATGACCGCGATATCCTTAAGGCCCGCTGCTTCCAGCGCCAGCATCAGCTTGGGCACGATCAGATGGTCGGTCGCAAGCGACGACACGCCAATCACATCGACGTCCTCCTCTGTCGCCAGCTTGACCACCGCGGCGATGTCCTGCCACGGCGGTGTATATACCACCTCCATTCCGGCGTCGCGCAGGTAGGAAGCGACCACGCGGCTGCCGCGATCGTGGCCATCGAGGCCGATCTTGGTCACCAGTACCTTGGGCGGCGCCGTGGTCATGTTGTACTGCCTCTAGAGATCTGCGCGGTATTCATGGCAGTTGCGCCTCGCGCAGCAGCCGGAGAAAACTGCGCGCGATTGTGCGCGGTGAATGCCTGCCACCGTCGTGATACCAGTGTTGACTCCAGTTGAGCGCGCCGAGCAGCAGCAGGCGAAAACTCTGGCGGTCGGTCTGCGGCGGCAGCGGCAGCGCCGCCACCAGCTGCGCGAACAGGTTATCGTAGCCGTCGCGCAGCGCTACCAGCCGCGCGGCGGCTTTGGGTACGTCCTGCGGCAGCACCCGGATCACCACCAGCGCGTAGTCGCCGGTCTTGAGCAACGCCTCCAGATGCGCCACCGCCGCCGCCTCCAGTTTCTGCCATGGATCGGTTTGCCTGGCGATGGCTGCCCGAACCTTGTCGGTAATCAGGCGCACGCCTTCCTCATACACCGCGACCAGCAGGTCCTCCTTCGCCGCAAAATGGTAATACAGCGACCCGGGCAGCATGTCCACGGCGGTCGCGATGTCGCGCATCGAGGTTGCGGCGTAGCCTTTCTCGCGAAACAGGCGTGCCGACTCATCCAGTATCTGCGGCAGGCGGTTATCGCTGCGCGGCGCGCGCAAGGTTTGGGTCATGGGACGAAAACTATTAGAAAAACAAACGACTGTTTGTTATATAGCGCAATTCGCTTTGCCGGTCAATAGCTGCCGCGGCGCGCCTGCGGGATGGAAGCGCCGCGGACCCTTCCTGACCTGACGTTTCGCCGATAGCAAAAGTGAAACATTGTAAAACGGGCCTTCCGTCGCGCGTGCCCGTGCATAATCGCTGCGTCGGTGCCGCGGCCGATTCTGACATTTGCACACTTAGAAACGGCAACGTAGGTTTTCGCAACCAATTAGAGCGGTGCACCAGAAATATTACGAGTCGCCACGTTTTCACAATATGAACCCTGTCGATCTGTTGATCCCGCGTTCCCTCGAGGCGAATCAGGTTTTACGACTGCGCCGCTTCGGCCTCGCCGTGATCAGCTATGCCATCGCCATGGTGCTGGTGGCGCTTGCCTGGTCGTTCGGCGCGCTGCCGAAATCCGCGGCGGTGCAAATTGCAGTGGCGTATTTTGTGATCAACCTCGGCCTGTACGCGATTATTCGCTCTGGATTCAATCTTCGTTTTCGCGACCCCAGCCTGACGCGCTTCCAGATTCTGGCCGCGATCACTATTCTGATGTACATCGTCTACCACATGGATCACAGCCGCAACGTCGCGCTGTTCGGCTGTTTTCTCATATTTTTGTTCGGCGTGTTTCGCCTCGATGCGCGCGCCTTCACCCTGGTCACGCTGTACACCCTGGCGGCCTACGCGCTGGTCATCAACCTGTTGATGCATCTGCGCCCGCAGGTGATCGAGGACGTCTACCGCGAATGGATAAGCTGGCTGATCCTGGCAGGTTTGCTGCCATGTTTCGGAGTTATCGGCGGACATATCGCTGCGCTCAGGCGCAAACTTCGCGTGAGCATGGAGAACCTGCGCCTGTTCGCCGACAACGTCCCGGCCATGACCGCATCGTTCGATGAGAACCTGCGTTGCCGATTTGCCAACAAGAATTTTTCGGCGTTTTTCGAGCATACCCCCGAGTCCGTCGTCGGAAAACACGTACGCGAGCTGGTCGAAGAAGGCGCGTACGGGGAAATCGAGAGCCATTTTGTGCGGGCGCTGCAAGGGCATGCGGTTACCTACCAGCGCACGCGAAAGCTGGCGAGCGGGGATCTTCATTACATCGAGGTACATCTGCTGCCGCACGTTGGAGACGGTGGAAAAGTGCTGGGCTGTTTTGCGGTCACCACCGACATTACAGAACACAAACTAACCGAGGAACGCATCCAATCTGTCGCGCATCACGACAGCCTCACCGGCCTGCCGAACCGCCTGCTGTTCAACGACCGGCTGGGACAGGCGATCAGCCTGGCAAAACGCGACTCGCGCCAGTTCGCGCTTCTGTACCTCGACCTGGACAAGTTCAAACCAGTAAACGACAACCTCGGGCATGCCGCCGGTGACGAGTTGCTGAAAAACGTCGCGACCAGAATCCGGCAGCAGGTGCGCGAGTCCGACACAGTGGCGCGCGTCGGCGGCGATGAGTTCACCGTGATCCTGCGTGACATCGGCAGATCCGACGAGGCGGAGACCGTAGCCAGGAAGATCATTTCCGCCATTGGCGCTCCGTTCCGACTCGGCGCGCAGGAGCGGAGCGTCGACATCGGCACCAGCATCGGCATCGCGCTCTACCCGGCCCACGGCCTGGACGCGGACACGCTGGTCAAGGCGGCCGATGCCGCGATGTACAGCGCCAAGGAATCGAGCAATACGTTTCGGTTTTTCGACGCCTAACAGCGGGGCACCCGCTGCCGGGATGCGACCGATGCAGGCGCCGCGTCTGCAGGTATAGAATGGTTTTGTGCCCATACCGCGTACCGTGCTGATTTCGGCCCTGGCCCTGTCTTTGCCGGGCTGCGCCACCACGTCCACTGGCCCTTACGTGGAACCCGGTATCGCCCGCATCACCCCAGAAGAACTCGCGCGCCTGATGCCCAAACCCGAGCCCAATCTGGCGCTGGCCGAACTCATACGCTTGTCGAAAGAGGGTGCAAGCACGAAAGACATCATCGCGAAAATCAGGGAAACCGGTTCGCGCTACGATCTTTCCCCGTCGCAAGTGATCCAGTTGCACGAAGCCGGCGTCAGCACGGAGGTGCTGGACAACATGCAGGCGTCGCGCGCGCAGGAGCTGCGCGATCGCCTCGCCGAGGAGATCAACCTGCGCGAGCAGCGCCACGCTGATGAACTGCAGCAGGAGCGCGAACTGCTGCGCGGCCGTTACCTGTATGACCCCTGGTGGGGCGGTCGACCCAGTTTCGGCTGGAGCTACGGCTACCGGTTCCGCACACCCGGCAGCATCTACTGGCGGCGGTAGACCACCAGTGCGACGCCGATCGCCGCAAGCACCATTCCCGCCATCGCCATCAGACTGAGCGTCTCCCCGAACATCGCATAGGCCATCAGCGCGGTACTGGGTGGAACCAGGTAGAACAGGCTCGCCACCCTGGTGGCGGCGCCCCTGCGGATGAGGATATACAGAAGGGAAATCGCGCCCATCGACAGAACCAGCACCAGCCAGGCTATGGTGAAAATGAATTCGCCGGTCCAGCGCACCTGCATCGTTTCGAACGTCAGCGCCAGGGGCAGCAGAACCAGGCCGGCCGCGCAAAATTGAATCACCGAGCCGGCGCGAAGATCCACCGCACCGCAAAAGCGCTTTTGATACAAGGTACCAGCCGTGATGGATAGCAGCGCCAGCACCGACAGCGCCAGCGTCGCCGGCGTAATGCCGGAAAGCGCCGAGCGGCCTAGCACTACCAGCAGCACCCCGCCAAAACCTAGCACCAGACCCGTCCATTGCCGCGCGCGCAATCGTTCGCCGAACAGGGGCGCACTGGCGAACGCCGTCAGGATGGGCTGTACGCCGACGATCAGCGCGCTCACCCCCGCCGACATGCCCAGGTTGATGGAACAGAACACGCCGCTGAGATAACCGCCCTGCATCAGCACCCCGACGAGGGCAACATGTCCGATCTGCGTCAGACTGCGCGGCCAGGCGACGCGCATCACCAGCGCGAGCGGCAGCATCAGCGCTACCACCAGCGCAAAGCGCAACAGCAGGAAGGTCAGCGGCTCGGCATAAGGCAGACCGTACTTGGCGCTGACAAAGCCGGTGCTCCAGAGCAGTACGAACAACCCTGGCATGGCCTGCAGCCAAAGCTTCGCCGCACCGCTGTCAGACGCCTGCATGGCAGAGGTAGGGACGCGGCGACGGGAGTGGGCGGGGGAACATGAGTGCGGTCACAACGGCGCGCAGTATATCAAGGCGGCCTCCGGACGAGCGATTTGGGCAGGCGGAATGCGCAATATGTAAGCCCACACTAACGCAGAATCCGCATCAAGCGGCCGGAGTTTCTGGATTTAGTTAACATTATGATATATAGCATCTATTTCTCGTTGTTCCGGTAGGCTATGTTTAAGAGAAATAGCTAACATACTGATTTAATTTAATTTTGTGCATCACATCAAATGGTTAAAAAGCCTCTTTAAAAAACACTTGACATGCAACGAGTTGAGAGTAGAATTCAAATTGTTGCAGTGCAATATTTCAGCGGTTACGAAAAGATTGCACTCAAATTTTCTGTAACCTTTCGCAACTCACATGGAGATTTAAAATGTACGCCACACCTGAACAATTTGCTGCTGCAAACAAAGCCAGCGTAGATGCGCTGTTTACCATTGCCCAAGCCCAGTTCGCCGCGTTTGAGCGCCTTTCGGCCCTGAACTTCAACACCACGAAAGCGGCGTTTGAAGACGGCGTCAGCCAGGCGAAAGCACTGCTGTCGGTCAAGGATGCGCAAGAGTTTGTCAACCTGAGCGCCGCGGCGGCCCAGCCGAATCTGGAAAAATCCATCGCCTATTCGCGCAACGTGTACGAAGTGGCCACCCAGACCCAGGCCGAAGTCACCAAGCTGGCCGAGACCCAGGCTGCCGAAATGAACAAGTCCATGGTTACGCTGCTGGACAAACTGACCAAGAACGCACCGGCTGGTTCGGATGTCGCGATCGCCGCGGTCAAGTCCTCCATGGCTGCCGTCAACTCCGCCTATGACAGCTTCACCAAAGTCGTGAAGCAAGCGACCGATATGGCCGAAGCCAATGTTACCGCTGCCACCGCAACCGTGGTGAAAGAAGCCGGCAAAAAGAAAGCTGCCTAAGTTTTCTTCAGAGAAACGCTGGCAGCTCCTCCTCCTCCTTTGCTGTCAGCGGCCCCGAGGGCAACCTCGGGGCAACCCAAACCCCGGGCCAACCCCGGGGTTTTTTTCGCCCGGTTCTACTGCGGCGCACGTGCATGCAAACGCATATCGGTCACAACACCGCTTGAACCATTGTCTGCGTGCAGGATTTGATCGCGGCTCTCGAACGTGTACTATCGGAGAAAAATCTCCCCTACGGGTTTGAGGTGGTCCATGCGCATTGCAATCATCGGTTCCGGGCCTGCTGGCTTCTACGCAGCAGAGGCACTGCTCAAGCGCAGCGACGCGGTCGTTGATGTCGACATGTTCGACCGTCTTCCGACGCCATACGGACTGGTGCGGGGCGGTGTCGCGCCTGACCACCAGAAAATAAAGACCGTGATTCGCGTTTTTGCCGCCACGGCCGCTAGGCCGACATTCCGATTTTTGGGCAACGTGTGCCTCGGACGCGACGTAACGGCGGAGGAATTGCGCCGGCATTACGATCAGATCGTCTACGCCACCGGCAACGAGACCGACCGCCGGTTGGGCATTCCGGGTGAAGGCATCGCGCGCTGCACGCCGGCAACGGTATTTGTCGGCTGGTACAACGGGCATCCGGATTACCGCGAGGCGAAGATCGACCTGTCGGTGTCGCGCATTGCAGTGGTCGGTAACGGCAACGTAGCGGTCGACGTCGCGCGCATTCTGCTGCGTACCCCGGCCGAGCTCGAAAAGACCGATATCGCGGCACACGCGCTCAAGGTCCTGCGCGAAAGTCGGGTGCGCGAGGTCTTCATGCTCGGGCGGCGCGGACCGGAGCACGCCGCTTTTTCGCCGGCCGAACTCAAGGAACTCGGGGGCATGGAGGCGGCGGATCCTGTCATTGCTGCGGCGGAACTTGCGCACTGCGTCGACCCCGGATCCGCCCTCGACAGGGAAAAAGCCAAGAACCTGGACATTCTTCGCTCGTTTGCCGCGCGCGAGCCGAGCGCGAATGCGAGAAAACTACACCTGCGCTTTCTCCTGTCGCCGACCGAAATCATCGCCGACTCGGCGGGTAATGTAGCTGGACTGGCGCTGGAGAAAAACCGCATCGAAACGCGAGCCGACGGCACGCGCGCTGCCCGCGGGACCGGCGAAACCGAAATCCTCGAAGTCGGCATGGTGCTGCCCGCGATCGGCTATGCCGCTGATCGGATTGACGGTGTCGCTTACGACGAAAAAGCGAGAGTGATTGCCAATGAAGACGGTCGGGTCGTCGATCCCGCAAGCCGCGCCGTGATTGCCAACGAATATGTCGTCGGCTGGGCGCGCAGTGGCCCACAGGGGCTGATCGGCGAACACAAACGCGCGTCCGCCGACGTCGCCAAACACATGATCGCGGACGGCGCCAGGCTCGCACCGCGCGCACTGCCCGATCGCGACGCAATCGTCGCCCTGCTGAAAGCACGCGGGGTGCAGCCGGTCACGTTCAACGACTGGAAGCAACTCGATGACGCTGAAGTCGCGCGCGGCGCGCGCCGCGGCGCCCCGCGCGACAAGATCGTCGACGTCGAGGCGATGCTCGCCGTGCTCGCGCAGAATTGATTTCGATCGGCGTCTGCGGCCGCGCCGGACGCGCGTCGGCGTGAGCGCCGACGTCGCCGCTGCATCACGGCAGGACAGCTGAATTCAATTTTTTGTGGACCTGACGAACGCAATCGACGACTTGAAGATTTCCAGGTCCTTTTCGTAATCGGTGGAATCTTCGTGATTGATCTGAATCCATTCCCGGGTGCTCTTTCTGCCCTTTGGTTCAAACGGAACGACGTTGCCATTGGAGAACTGGAGATTGGCAGCTTCTGCCGCCGGAAGTCTCACACCCACACCGCCGTTGCAGATGCAGGCGAACATCTTCTTGGCGACGAAATAGGCAAAGAGGCCGGTCATTTCGCCGCCTTCCACTCCCGCAATTTTCAACAGCATCGCATCCAGGGCACGCTTGTTGTTCAAATCGACAGCGTTGGGAGTTGCCATGTTTTGTCTTTGATAAATGCAATACGATTAAGGAAGTAGCGAGCAAGTTGCATATCTTGCCCTGCAGGAGCGAGCTTGTGCCCCGAAGGAAATCCCCTTGGGGGACTCGCGAATGATGGGATTCGCGAGCACGCTCTCTCCCACGCCTCCCAAGCATGCTTCGAATTCAACGCGTCACAGTACTAGGTCGATTCTTTCTTCGCCGCAACCGCCCCGGCCTTCCGGGCGCCTTTCTGCTTTGCTTTCTTCGCCCGCTTGGCTATGCCCGCGAGAACTTTTCTGGTTCTTTGTTTCGTTCGCCTGGTCTGCAGCATCTTAGAGTGACTCAATGGAACCTCCGGCTAGCGTTGCTTTGGATCGAATCTCAGTTTGATCCTTTTTCATCTTCTTGGCTATCAAGGCTATGCCGGCCGCGCCTCCCACGTTCCCCCGGTCGCGGTTACGCCGCGCCGCAGTTCGTCCATCGCCAGAGGTACTTCGTCGGGCGCGCCGCGCACGCCGAGTTCGATATGCCGGCGCCGACCGCCCTCGCCGATGCTGGGCAGGCTGAACACCTTGAGCCCGCGATACCTGGCCTCGACCGCTTCCATCAGTGGCGTCAGCGTGCTCTCGGCCGAGTCGTACACGAGGATCGATGCCTCGGCTTCTGCCTGCAGGTGAAACAAGTGCGAATATTGCTGGTCGAGCACCCACTCGACCATGGGCCAGGCCATGATCGGGAAGCCCGGGACGAAGTGATGATCGCCCAGGGAGAATCCGCGGATGCGGTTGTAGTCGTTGGGAATGGTGCGCGCGCCGCGCGGAAATTCACCCATCTTGAGGCGGTTGGGTGTGGTGTCTGCGCCAAAGCGGCCGCGGATTTCTGCCTCGGCCTCCGGATGCAGCAGCAGATCCACGCCTACAGCGGCGGCAGCGCAGGCGCGCGTATGGTCATCAGGCGTCGCGCCGATGCCGCCGAAGCTGAACACGATGTCCGCGCCGGCGAGCGTGCGCTCGAGCGTCGCCGTGATCAGCGCCGGGTCGTCGCCCAGATAGTGACTCCAGGCGAGCGTCAGGCCGCGGCTGCGCAGAATCGCGATCAGCTGCGCCATGTGCTTGTCCTGGCGCTTGCCGCGCATGATCTCGTCGCCGATGATCAGGGCGCCGATAGGCATGTTTCGTCTCCTTGAAAGCGGTTCACTGCGTTGCAACCGGTTCGTCGCGCAGTTGCGCCAGGCGCGCCAGGCAATAGTGGATGAACGCGAGCCCGCCGTACACCGGCGCGAAAAATCCGAGCAGCGGAACCAGCCCGACCAGCGCCAGCGCGACACCGAGCAGGAACAGTTCGCGGCGATGACGCTGAAACAGCGTTTGCATCTCCCAGCCGGTGGCGTGCTCGGCCAGCGCGTCGTAGCGAAACACCCGCTGGTTGAGATAGCCGAACAGCACCACCGGCAAGACCGGCCAGAGCAGCGGCAGAAACCACAGCGGCAGCGACAGCACCAGCAGCAGCGCTAGCCAGGCGAGCGCGGCCACGCCGTTCCATACGCTGCCGGCAACGGTGCCGCCCTGGCGGCGGGCGAGTTGCGGATAAGCCCGCGCGGCCACGTGGGTGACCATGGCCGGCATGGCAAACATGCTGATGATAAGTACCGCCGTCACCAGCACCAGCGGGACGAACAGCAGCGCGAGCAGAATCCAGGCGAGATGCGTGGCGATCAGCGACAGCGGCCAGACCGTGACCGCCCAGCCGATGGCGGCCGATTGTTCGAACTGCAGCTGTAGCCAGGTGGCGGCCTGCGACCAGAACGCGAACGCCAATCCCAGCCACAGCACCAGCGCAATAATCACCGGCCACAGCATCAGCAGCAGCATGCGCGGATGCAGCAGGCTGGCGAAGGCCTTGATCAGGGCTTTGGTAATTTCATGCACGCCTCAGTCCTCGCATTTCATCTTTGCATAGCTTGCCACATTTTCTGCAGCCGCTTCACCGATACCGGAACCGGGGTGCGCAACTCCTGCGCGTAGAGCGATACGCGCAACTCCTCCAGCAGCCAGCGCAACTGCGCCAACTGCGCATCGGCCACGCCTTGTTTTCGCTGTTTGAGATCTTCGCGCAGCCACATCTGCCACAGGGGATTGAATTCGGCGCCGCAGCGCGCGTCGCGCGCCGGGTCGGCGCGCAGCTTGTCCAGCCGCAGCGCCACCGCCTTGAGGTAGCGCGGGAAGTGCTGCAGGCGTTCCCAGTCGGTGGCGGCGATGAAGTTCTTCGGCAGCAGGTGCGCGAGCTGCTCGTCGATCTCGCGCCGGGCCTGCGCGTTCTTCAGTCCCTGCAGCTTCTTCTGCAGCGCCTGATGTTCGCCGAGTATGGCGCCTGCGAGGCGGCAGATTTCCTGCGCCAGCAGCGACAGACGCGTCTTTCCTTCGTCGCAGCGGCGCAGGAACTGCGCCTGCATCGCGGGCAGCGGTTCGGCCATGCAGGCGCGGTCGAACGTCACGCGCAGCAGCTGGTCCCTGAGCGAGGCGGCGTCCCCAAAGGCGAGGAACTGCATCGTCATGTCGCGCAGCCCGGGCAGGTTCTTCTCCAGGTACTTCGTCTGCTCCTTCAGCTGCAGCATGAACAGCCGCCGCAGGCCGTCGCGGTGCAGCTCGCGCGCCTTCTGCGGCGCATCGAGCACTTCCAGATCGACGCTGTCGCCGCGATCGACCAGCGCCGGATAGCCGATCAGGGTGTGCGCGCCCTGGCGTATTTCCATCACCTCCTGCAATTCGCCGAAATTCCAGCTGGTGATGCCGGACAGCGCCGCCCTGGGCTGGGCGACGGCGCTGAACTGCTCGCCCGCCTGATCGCCAAGCTCCGCGCGCAGCTGCGCCAGATTCCTGCCCATGGCGAGCTGCCGGCCGTGCTCGTCCACCACCAGAAAGTTCATGGCCAGATGCGCCGGCAGAAGCTCGGGGCGAAAGCCGTCGAGCGGCAGCACCAGGTTGAGTTCCTCGCGCGCGTGGCGCGCAATCGCCTCGGTGAGCGCCAGCTCCCGCGCATGCTGCGCCTCGGCCGAGGCCATCGCGCCGAATCGAACGACGAAGGCTTCGGCGAACTCCGGCAGCGGCCCGAGCTTGTGGCGCAGCTTTTGCGGCAGGGTCTTCGCCAGCAGCGCGACTTTTTCCCTGAGCAGGCCCGGCACCAGCCAGTCGCAGCGCTTGGCGGAGAGCTGATTCAGCGCGATCAGCGGTACGCTGAGCGTAAGGCCGTCGCGTGCATTGCCCGGGTCGTGCAGGTACTCGAGCGCATAGGCGCGCCCGCCGATGTCGAGCTGATGCGGAAACTGCGCCGTGGTGATGCCGGCCGCCTCGTGCCGCATCAGGTCCTCGCGCTTGAGGTAGAGCAGTTTCGCGTTGCCGGTTTCCGCGTCGCGGCGCCAGTGTTCGAACGCGGCGCCGTTGTGGATGCCCGCCGGAATCAGGCTGTCGTAGAAGGCGTAGATCAATTCTTCGTCCACCAGCACATCGGGGCGGCGCGATTTGTGCTCCAGTCTCTCTATGTCCTCGATCAATCTGCGGTTGTGCGCGAAAAACGGCGCGCGCGTTTCATACGTCCCGTCGACCAGCGCCTGGCGCAGAAAAATCCGCCGCGACTCCACCGGATCGAGCGGGCCATAGTGGATGCGCCGGTTGACGTAGAGCAGGATGCCGTAGAGCGTGGCACGCTCGAACGCGGCGACATGCGCCGGCTTCTTCTCCCAGTGCGGTTCGTATTGATGGCGCCGGACGAGATGCGCGCCTACGCTCTCCAGCCATTCCGGTTCGATGCGTGCGATGCAGCGTGCGTAGAGGCGCGTGGTCTCGGTGATTTCCGCCGCCATGATCCAGCGTCCGGCCTTCTTGCCCACGCCTGAGCCCGGATGAATCAGGAACTTGATGCCGCGCGCGCCAAGATAGTGTTCGCTGTCCTCCGACTTGCAGCCCACATTGCCCAGCAGTCCCGCGAGCAGCGCGCGGTGGACCTGCGCGTAGTTCGCCTCCTTCTCCGACACCTTCCATCCGAGTTCAGCGACGAAGGTATGCAGCTGGCTGTGAATGTCCAGCCACTCGCGCATGCGCCGGTAGGAAAGAAAATTGTCGCGGCACAGATCCATCAGCTTGCGGTTGGATTTCTTGTGCGCCAGCGCCTCGTGATAGAACTTCCACAGCTTGAGCCAGGAGAGGAAATCGGATTTTTCATCGTCGAATTTCAACTGTGCCGCATCGGCCGCGCCGGCGCGCTCCAGCGGCCGCTCGCGCGGATCCTGCAGCGACAGCACGGCCGCGATGATCAGCACCTCGGCCAGGCTGCCTTCGGTCTTCGCCGCCAGGATCATGCGCGCAATGCACGGGTCGAGCGGCAGGCGCGCAAGCTGGCGCCCGATTTCAGTGAGATCGTTCGACTCATTCACTGCGCCCAGTTCGGCGAGCAGGCCGTAGCCGTCGCTGATTGCCTTGGGCAGCGGCGGATCGAGAAACGGAAAATCTTCCACCTCGCCCAGGCCGAGCGATTTCATGCGCAGGATCACACCGGCGAGCGAAGAGCGCAGGATTTCCGGCTCGGTGTAGGCCGGGCGCGCGTTGAACCCGTCCTCGTCGTACAGGCGGATGCACACGCCGCTTGCCACGCGCCCGCAGCGCCCGGCGCGCTGATTGGCGCTCGCCTGCGAGATCTTCTCCACCTGCAGCTGCTCCACCTTGCTGCGGTAGCTGTAGCGCTTGATGCGCGCCTCCCCGGGATCGACGACGTAGCGTATGCCGGGCACGGTGAGCGAGGTCTCGGCGACATTCGTCGCCAGCACGATGCGCCGGCCACCGTGCGGCTTGAACACGCGTTCCTGTTCGGCCGTCGACAGTCGCGCGTACAGCGGCAGAATTTCTGTGTGCGGCGGATGGTGCTTACGCAGTGCCTCGGCCGCCTCGCGGATTTCGCGCTCGCCCGGCAGGAACACCAGCACGTCGCCGGGGCCGCAGCGGGACACTTCGTCGACTGCATCGACGATGGCGTCCGCCATGTCCGGCGCATTGTCTCCTCCCGCGCGTTGTGCGGCGACGCCCGCGCGCGGCGCGGCGGCTCCGGGGCGCGCTGCCGCGCCGAGCGCTGGTCTCGCTGCCGCAGGCGGCCGGTAGCGCATCTCCACCGGATACAGCCGTCCCGACACTTCGATCACCGGCGCATCGTTGAAATGCCTGGAGAAGCGCTCTGCGTCTATGGTTGCGGAGGTTACGATCAGTTTGAGATCGGGCCGCTGCGGCAGGAGCTGCTTCAGGTAGCCGAGCAGGAAATCGATGTTCAGGCTGCGCTCGTGCGCCTCGTCGATGATGATCGCGTCGTACTGGCGCAACTCCCGGTCGCTCTGCGTTTCGGCGAGCAGGATGCCGTCGGTCATGAGCTTGATGTAGGAGCGCGGACTCAGTTTGTCGTTGAAGCGGATTTTGTAGCCGACCGCACCGCCAAGTTCGGTCTTCAGCTCCTGCGCGATGCGCGCCGCCGTGGCGCGCGCGGCGATGCGGCGAGGCTGGGTGTGGCCGATGAGCCCGCCGATGCCGTAGCCGAGCGCAAGCAGAATCTTCGGCAGCTGCGTGGTTTTGCCCGATCCTGTTTCGCCGCAGACGATCACCACCTGGCGCTTTCTGATCGCGTCGGCTATGTCGGCGCGCCGCGCGCTGACCGGCAATTCTTCGGGGTATTCAGGCTTGGGGCAGGCGGCACGGCGCAGTTCGAGCTCGGCGGCAGAGTATCGGTGCTGCTGCGCATTCCTGCGCCTGCGGTTGATTTGCGCGGGCTTCACCCGGCGCATTCTACCGGCTCCGGCGGTGCCGCCCGAACGGGAATGCCTGCAATTCCGGAATCAAAGACGTCCGCCGCGGCTGTCCCGCGATGAAACCAATCTGAGCGGCCGCGCTTCAAGGTAGCCGATGCGTGCTCCCGACTCTGAGTTGAACCCGCCCGGATCGAAAAGCGGCGATTTCCGCGGTCACTCGATCACTTTGTCGGCACGCACCAGAATTGAGCTGGGAATTTTAATGCCGAGCGCAGTCGCGGTTTTCAAATTGACTACCAACTCAAACTTTGTCGGCTGCTCGATCGGCAGGTCACCCGGATTGGCTCCATTCAGAATTTTATCGATAAACACTGCTATGCGCGCAAATCCCTCTGCAACGTTCGGGCTGTAGGAAATCAGTCCGCCCACATCGGTGTAATCGGAGCTCGAATAGACAGCCGGCAAGCGTGTTTTTTCCACCGCCTTAACGATTTGCTTTCGATTGGCGGTCAGCAAAGTGCCCGCTACCACTATTAGTCCGCCAACACCCATATCGCTGACCGCCGCAATGGCGGCGTCTATTCGCTCGGGAGATTGGATTCCAATTGAATGCACCTCCAGATTCAGCGAGCGCGCTGCCGCTTCCAGCGCTTGGAAGTAGATGACTTCGGAAATGCTCGCCGTACTCAATATGACGCCTACGTGGCGGATGCGCGGCCTTGCCTCCCTGAGCAGTTCCAGACGTTTGCCGGCCATGTCTGCAGAAATGAACGTCATTCCCGTGATGTTTTTTCCGGGCCGCGCGAGATTTACGGCCAGTCCGAGTTTTACCGGATCATTGCCCGTAAGCATGACGATCGGGATAGACGATGTCGCTTTTGCCGCAGCCTGCGTTGCCGTCGCCCCAAAGCTGATGATTATGGCAACTTTTTCGCTGGCCAGTTTCGCGGCCGCTTTCTCAAGTTGATCGTATCTCTTGACCAGGTAACGGTCGTCGATGTGAATATTCTTGCCTTCAACGTATCCCTGCGCGCGCAGCGCATCTCGAAGCGCAGCGAGGTAATGCGCAGTGGTGCCCAAATCGATCCACAACAGTCCAATTCGCGGCACGTCGCCTTGCTGTTGAGCGAATACCCCGATCGGCACCGCGAGCGAACCCGCTCCAAGCGCGATAAGAAACTTACGGCGGTTATTCATTCCCCCTCCCTGGGTGGGTGTCCATTATGCCAAAGCCCGCAGAGGCTGGCGGACTGCAAGTCTTTGGAGGTGGCGTGATGCAAGGCGGCGGTCAGTCGTCCAAACTAGATGCAGCCGCGGTTGACCGCGTGCGGCCTATTGTACGCATAGATCGTCCGCGCCGTAGAAGTTGACGGTCTGGACCGGCAACCCCCAGCCGGCGCCGCACGCAGACGACTCAGGACACAATGCGGCCGAGGCGCACCGCGGTCTCGCCTTTGCGCAGGCGCATCGAGGGCATGATCAGAACGCAGTCGTCGTAGGGCGTGGTCACCGGTCGTCCGCCGTCGTGACCGATCACGGTGCCCGCGCGCGCGATCAGTTCCATGCCGACATAGGGCGCGGTGAATTGAAACGCGTCGCTTGCGACGGTCACCGCCTGGGTGACCTCGACCACGCGCTGCACCGCGGGCGGCGGCGCCAGGTGCGGCGCGGCGAATTCCGACCCGATTGCGCCGAAGTGCAGCAGGAAGCGCAGCATCGCGTCGATCGCGACAATGCCGCTGGCGAGCGCCCAGTGCTGGCCGCATTCGATGAGGAGGGCGATTTTGGTGCTGGCCTCGTCGGCGAAATCGGCGTAGTCGCGCATGCGTCGCCCCGCCGCATGACCCGCGTCGCACACCAGATGCGCCGGCGTGCCCAGTTGCCGCGCCAGTCTTCGCGCCTTCTCGGTCATGCCGCACAGCATCAGCGGCGGCGTAGCATGCTGCATCGAGTGGATGTCGAGCAGCGCATCGACGCTCCCGACGAGTGCGCGCAGTTCGCGCGCGCGCCGCAGTTCCACGCTGTTGCGTCCGCTCTCGAGTGCCTCGATGTTCCACACGCGGTTGAAATCCTCGTCGACGAAGCGCGAGGCGCGCGGATCATCGCGCGTGAAGCGCGCGTAGGCCGCGACGTTGATGAAGGCAAGCGTCAGCTTCCCCGCGAGCGGCCGCACGCCCTGGCGCAGCAGCCAGTCGAGTGCAATCGCGCCGCACAGCTCGTTGCCGTGGGTAAGCGCGGCCAGCATCAGGTGCGGGCCGGCCTTGCCGCTGTCGAAAGTGCTGACGTAGTCGATGCCGCAATTGCCGGCGCGGTAGGGCTGGATGTCGGGCGGTTGAAGCTCTATCGGATAGGTGTTCATGCTTTTCGTTCGTGTTCGCAATGGAGTCTATACAAATAAAAAAGGGCGCAAAAGATTCAATCCTTTGCGCCCTTTGGCGGCTGGTGTCGAGCGGCTTGCTTACTTCGCCGCCTCCACTGCGCGCCGCGCCATCACCGTGATCAGATGCGAGCGGTACTCGGCGCTTGCATGCAGATCGGAGTTGAGCTTGCCCGCCGGCACGCTGACGCCGGCGACGGCATCGGGCGACCATTTAGCTGCAAGTGCTTTCTCCATTTCTGCGACGCGGAATACGCACGATGCAGCACCGGTGACGGCCACGCGCACGCCGCTGCCAGTATCGGCGGCCATTACGCCGACGATGGCATAGCGCGAGGCCGGGTTCTTGAACTTGATGTAGGCGGCGCGCTTCGGTACCGGAAAGCTCACCGAGACGATGATCTCGCCCGCCTGCAGCGCGGTCTCGAACATGCCTTTGAAGAAATCATCCGCGGCGATCTTGCGTTTATTGGTATTCACCGTCGCGCCGAGACCGAGCACCGCCGCCGGATAGTCGGCGACCGGATCATTGTGCGCGAGCGAACCGCCGAGGGTGCCCATATTGCGCACCATGCGATCGCCGATGCCGCCGGCGACGCTGGCGAGTGCCGGGATCTTGGCCAGCACGTCCTTGGAGCGGGCAACTTCCGCGTGCCGGGTCATGGCGCCGATGGTGATGCCCGATCCTTCGACCTTGATCCCGGTGAGTTCCTTGATGCCGCCGAGATCGATCAGGTCGGAGGGCGCGGACAGGCGCAGTTTCATCGCCGCGATCAGGCTCTGGCCGCCTGCCAGCAGCTTGGCGTCGCTGCCTTTGGTCATGGCCGCGGCCGCGTCGGCTACGCTTTTCGGATTTTGATAGTTGAATGCGTACATGGTCGGTCTCCTTAAGCTTTTTTGTTAGCGGCGCGCCATACGCGCTCGGGCGTCGCCGGCATTTCGATTTCCCTGATGCCCAGCGCGTCGGTGATGGCATTGATCAGCGCGGGCGGCGCGCCGATCGCGCCGGCCTCGCCGCAGCCCTTCACCCCCAGCGGATTATGCGTGCACGCGGTTACCTTGGTGCCGACCTTGTAGGAGGGCACGTCGTCGGCGCGCGGCATGCAGTAGTCGAGGTAGCTGCCGGTCACCAGCTGACCGCTTTCCTTGTCGTAAACGCAGCCTTCGGTCAGCGCCTGGCCGATGCCCTGCGTCAGTCCGCCATGCACCTGGCCCTCGACGATCATCGGATTGACGATGTTGCCGAAATCATCCACCGCGGTGAAGTTCGCGATCTTGGTGACGCCGGTGTCAGGATCGATTTCCACCTCGCAAATGTGGCTGCCGGCAGGGAAAGTGAAATTGGCCGGATCGTAGAACGCCTGCTCGTTCAAGCCGGGTTCGAGTTTGTCGTGCGGATAGTTGTGCGGCACGTAAGCCGTAAGCGCGACCGAGCCGAAGGGAACGGACTTGTCGGTGCCCGCCACCTTGAACACACCGTCCTTGAATTCGATGTCGGTATCGGATGCCTCGAGCAGATGCGCCGCGATTTTTTTGCCTTTGTTCACCACCTTGTCCAGCGCCTTGACGATGGCGGTGCCGCCGACCGCGAGCGAGCGCGAGCCGTAGGTGCCCATGCCGAAGAGCACGCGGCCGGTGTCGCCGTGCACCACGTCCACGTCGCCCACGGGTATTCCGAGGCGCGAGGCGACCACCTGCGCAAACGTGGTCTCATGCCCCTGCCCGTGGCTGTGCGAACCGGTGAACACCGTCACCTTGCCGGTGGGATGCACGCGGACTTCGCCCGCTTCGAACAGGCCCGCCCTGGCGCCGAGCGCGCCGGCAACCGCGGAGGGCGCGATGCCGCAGGCTTCGATGTAGCAGGAGTAGCCCAGCCCGCGTTTCTTGCCGCGCTTGGCGGCTTCGGCGCGCCGCGCGGGGAAACCGGCGACATCGGCGATTTTCATCGCCTCGCCCAGCGTCGCTTCGTAGTCGCCGATGTCGTATTGCAGCGCCACCGGCGTCTGATAGGGAAAGGTCTTGATGAAATTGCGCCGGCGGATTTCAGCCGGATCGATATTCATCTCGCGCGCTGCGGTTTCCACCAGCCGTTCGACCACGTAGGTCGCCTCGGGCCGGCCCGCGCCTCTATATGCGTCTACCGGCACGGTGTTGGTGAATACGGCGGTAACTTCGGCATAGATCACCGGCGTGGTGTACTGGCCGGCGAGCAGCGTCGCATACAGAATGGTCGGCACGCACGAACCGAAGGTCGACAGGTACGCCCCCATCGCCGCTTTGGTATGCACGCGCATCGCCAGGAACTTGCCGTCCTTGTCCATCGCCAGTTCCGCAGTGGTCACGTGATCGCGGCCATGCGCATCCGACAGGAACGACTCGGAGCGCTCGGCGGTCCACTTGATCGGCCGGTTGACATGTTTGGAAGCCCAGGTCAGCACCACGTCTTCGGCATAGAGGTAGATTTTCGAGCCGAAACCGCCGCCGACGTCGGGCGCGATCACGCGCACCTTCTGCTCCGGCAGGCCGAGCACGAATGCCGTCATCAGCAGGCGCTCGACGTGCGGATTCTGGTTGGCGACGTAGAGCGTATAGGACTCGTCGTGGCGCGCGTAGCTCGCGTTCACCGCGCGCGGTTCGATCGCGTTGGGGACAAGCCGGTTGTTGATGAAATCGAGCTTGGTCACGTGCGCTGCCGAGGCGAACGCCTTGTCGGTCGCGCCCTTGTCGCCGAGCGCCCAGACGTAGCAGGTGTTCCCCGGGGCGGCCTCGTGGATCTGCGGCGCGCCTTTTTTCAGCGCCGAGCCGACATCTACCACTGCGGGCAGTACCTCGTAGTCCACTTCCACCAGTTCGGCCGCGTCTTTCGCCTGATTGTAGGTTTCGGCAATCACTACTGCGATCTGGTCGCCGACATGATTGGCCTTTCCCTGCGCCAGGCAGGGATGCAGCGGCTCCTTCATTGGCTGGCCGTTGACATCGGTAATCAGCCAACCGCAGGGCAGGCCGCCGACCTTGGCCGCGGCCCAGTCCTCGCCGGTGTAAATGGCGAGCACGCCCGGCGCCTTCATCGCCTTGTCCTTCTTGATGCTCTTGATTTTCGCGTGCGCGTGCGGCGAGCGCACGAAGCAGGCGTAGGTCTGGTGCGGCAGCGTCACGTCGTCGGTGTAATTGCCTGCACCGGTGAGGAAACGATAGTCTTCCTTGCGTTTGACCGAAGTGCCTATGACATTCATGTCACCCATGATCGCCCCCTTACATCTTCGCCGAAGCGGCTTTCACCGCTTTGACGATGTTGTGATAGCCGGTGCAGCGGCACAGATTGCCGTCCAGCTCGGCGCGGATGGTTTCCTCGGAGGGATTGGGGTGATTCTTCACCAGGTCGACCGCACTCATCACCATGCCGGGCGTGCAGAAACCGCATTGCAGGCCGTGATGCTCGCGAAACGCCTCCTGCATCGGATGCAGCGTGCCATCGACCTTGGCCAGGCCTTCGATGGTCATGATGTCGGCGCCCTCGGCCTGCATCGCCAGGATGTTGCAGCTTTTCACCGCCTGGCCGTTCATGTGGATGGTGCAGGCGCCGCACTGACTGGTGTCGCAGCCGACGTGGGTGCCGGTGAGCCGCAGGTTTTCGCGGATAAATGTGACCAGCAGCGTGCGCGCCTCGACTTCGGCGCTGACCGACTTGCCGTTCACGGTCATGGATATCTTCATCAAGCTCTCCTTTGGGTGAATGGTATTGTTGTTTGTTGCCATTACTCCTGCGGCCCACGGCGGCGCCAGCTTCCTCCTCGCTGCACGCGCCTGGATCGGAAACCTGTACGTGCCGACTTTGATGCCGGCCTGATCCGATGCAGGGAGGAAATGCTAGACCATGCGATGCAAGGAAGCAACTTCAATCGCGCTTCAATCACGCGCGGGCCTGCTTGACCGGCGTCGGAACGAGGAATAACCTTGATCGGCGTCTTATACATGACAATCTTCCAGTCGCGGCGTTGAAGCGAGCTGGGCAATCCGCCCAAATCAGCAGAGGTGTGCAATGGACAGCGTTGATCTTGAAGTACTTCGCAGTGCAACATCCTGGTTTAAAGCGGGCCACGCTGTGGTTCTGGCTACCGTGGTCAAGACCTGGGGATCGGCGCCGCGCCCGCTTGGGGCGATGCTCGCCGTTCGCGATGATGGCCAGGTGTCGGGTTCGGTTTCGGGCGGCTGTGTCGAAGATGACTTGATCGAGCGCGTGCATAACCACAAGCTCGCCGGCGACAAACCCGAAGTCGTCACCTACGGCGTGACCAAGGAACAAGCCGATCGCTTTCGCCTGCCCTGCGGCGGCACGCTGCAACTGGTGCTGGAGCCAGTCAAGGATGGCGCCGCCCTGGACGAACTGCTGGTCGCGATCGAGCGCCACGAACTTGTCGCGCGATTTCTCGATCTGGAGAGCGGCAAGTCGCGCATCGAGCCCGGCCGCTGGTCCGACGCGCTCGAATTCGACGGCAAGCTGCTGAAGACGGTGCATGGTCCGCGCTGGCGCCTGCTGCTCATCGGCGCGGCGCAGGTGTCGCGCTATCTGACACAAATGGCGCAGGCCCTGGACTACCACATCACCGTGTGTGATCCGCGCGCGGAATATGCCGACGCCTGGGACCTCGCCGGCGTGAGCATCGACCGCGGCTATCCGGACGACGTGGTGCAGTCGATGAATCTGGATGCGCACTGCGCGGTGGTCGCCCTCACCCACGATCCCAAGCTCGACGACATCGCGCTGCTGGAAGCGCTCAAGTCGCCCGCTTTCTATGTCGGCGCGCTGGGCTCGAAAGCAAACAACGACAAGCGGCGCAAACGCCTGGCCGATTTCGACCTGTCCTCAGGCGAAATCGCGCGCATGCGCGGCCCGGTGGGCCTGAAGATCGGCAGCCGCACTCCGCCCGAGATTGCAGTGGCGATACTGGCCGAAATGACGGCCGTGCGCCGCGGCGTGCAAATCCCGCAGACGGTAGAGCCACCCAAGGTCGGGATCGAAGCCGGGTGCGGTGTTCCGCTCAAAGCCGATTGAGCGAGGACTTCCTCCAAGACCGCACGGCCGCGTAGGCCATGGCAGCCGACATCTGCGGCATTTTGCTTGCCGCCGGCGCATCGAAACGCTTCGGCTCCGACAAACTGCTGCATCCACTTCCCGGCGGGACACCGGTCGCACTGGCCGCGCTCGCCAATTTGCGTGCCGCACTTCCGCATGTCATCGCAGTGGTGCGCCCCGGCGTGCCCATTCTGGAACACCGCCTGAGCGAGGGCGGTGCGACGGTGATTCAATGCGTCGACGCCGACGAAGGCATGGGCGCGAGCCTGGCGACGGCGGTTGCTGCGTCAGGTGCTGTCACCGGCTGGGTTATCGCCCTGGCCGACATGCCCTATATCCGACCGGAGACCATAGCCAAAATCGCCGCAGACCTGGCCGCGGGCGCAGCCATGGTCGCGCCTGCGTATAAGGGACAGCGCGGTCACCCGGTGGGCATTTCGGCGCGCTTTCGCTCACAGCTCCAGGGGTTGCGCGGCGACGAGGGTGCGCGTTCGGTGTTGAAGGAACACGCCGGCCTGATTGAACTGATCGATGTGGACGATCCCGGCGTTTGTCAGGACATCGATACGCCGGACGATTTGCGTCCGGTTCGATAATTCGCCACGCGTATTACTCCAGCGAACCCGAAGGACTCGATGTCGTGCTGAAAAGACGCCATTGGCAAACGAAGGCAAGCGCAATCTTCCTGATTGGACTGATGGCGCAGTCCACGCTGCTGGGGAACGTGGCGCGCGCCGCAGAATCCGTTCCATTGGCCGACTTCTTCCGCCCGCCGGTGCTTTCGGGCCCGGTGATGTCGCCTTCCGGTCAATATGTCGCGGCGACGATGACGGGCGGGCCGCACGGCCGGCAACGGCTGGTAATACTGAACCTCAAGGAACTGGCAAAATCCATCGTGATCGCCGAATTCAACGACGCGGATATCAAGTCCGTGCGCTGGGTGAACGATGATCGCCTGGTCTTCACCGTCACTGACATGCAATCGCCCTACGGCGATCAGCTTGGCGAAGGCCTGTTCGCGGTGGATCGCGAGGGCAAGCATCCCGAACGACGCTTGATCAAGCGGCGCCAGTCACTGGTCACAGAGGCAGCATCAATCGTCGACCGGGAACTTTCGGTGTACCACCGGTTTCGCTCGGTAATGCGGGACGGCTCCAACAACGTCATCGTCGAGCGGGCAGAACTCGACGTACGCAGAGAACTTGCCGACGTAACACTGTTGCGCCTGGACACCGTTTCCGGTCGCACGCAGGTGCTGACGCAAGGCGGTCCTACCTACGTAACGCATTGGGCCCTTGATCTCCAGGGCGTGCCGCGCGCCGCAGAGAGCGTTCGCGATGGCAAGTCGCGTCTGTACTGGAGGACCAGCGCCGATGCGCCCTGGATCGTAGTTCGGGAATATGACATCTTTGCTGATGACTATGGTGTTCCGAACCCCATCGTCGTGGGTGCCAACGACATGTTGTATTTCAGCGCACGGATTGGCAGGGACGCCGACACCAGCTCGCTGATGCGGCTGGACCTGTCGAAGAGCGGCGTTGAAGCCCAGGCGCTGGTCGCGCTTAAAGGTTACGACTTTCAAGGAAATCTCGTGTTCACTCCCACGGGCGATCTTATGGGCGTGCACTATTTGAGCGATGCGCGGGGCACCTACTGGTTTGACCCTGTCCTCAAGCGTATTCAGGACAAGGTGGACCGACTGTTGCCGGACACCAACAATGTCATCGATTGCGGCGAATGCCAGAATCCGGCAACCGTCCTGGTCACGGCATCATCGGATCAACAGCCTTCGACTTTCTACCTTTACGATTCGAAAGCGGGAACACTCGTCGTTCTATCCCGATCGCGACCCTGGATAAAGGCGCAAACGATGGCGACGCGCGAGATGCTGCGTTTTTCCGCGCGCGACGGGCTGGGCATTCCGGTGCATGTCACCCGCCCGGTCGGACGGGTCGGACCAGCACCGATGGTGGTCATGGTCCATGGCGGGCCCTTTGTACGTGGCGGGGAGTGGAGGTGGTACGCCGAATCCCAGTTTCTCGCCTCGCGCGGCTACGTAGTGGTGGAACCGGAATACCGCGGCAGCACCGGCTTCGGATTCAAGCTTTTTCGGGCCGGATGGAAGCAGTGGGGCCTGGCGATGCAAGACGACATTGCCGATGCGACGCTTTGGGCCATCAAGCAGGGCTACGCCGATCCCAAACGTGTGTGCATCGCCGGCGCGAGCTACGGCGGATACGCCACGCTGATGGGGCTGATTCGCTACCCTGATCTTTATCGCTGCGGCATCAACTGGGTCGGCGTCACCGATATCGACCTCATGTACTCGATCAACTGGAGCGACATGAGCGAAATGTGGAAGCAATATGGCATGCCGAAGCTGGTAGGCGATCGCGAGAAAGACGCCAAGCAGCTGGCAGATACGTCACCGTTGAAGCTGGCGCACCGACTGAGCCAGCCCCTGTTGATGGCGTATGGCGGCGAAGACCGGCGCGTTCCACTCGAGCACGGCACCCGCTTGCGTGACGCACTGTCTCCACGCAATTCGAACCTTGAATGGGTGGTCTACGCCGACGAAGGTCACGGCTGGATGCTGCCAGCCAACAAGGTTGATTTCTGGGGGCGCGTAGAGCGGTTTCTGGATCGGAATCTTAAGATCGTTCCGTGAATCGGCAATGGCATCATGCCCAATTCCTTTTTCGGCAGGACTCAAATCTAACGCGGTGTAAAGCGTGCCGACCGGTCCCGTGGCGTTGCATGCAATGAACATCGACCGTTTCTAGGTGTTAACCCTAAGCACTAACCCTAATTACCAAAACGTTTCCGCGCACCTACGCTTTGTTTGCTGGAACGGTTACGGCCAGCAACCCTTTTTTCAACCAAACAGGAAGGTCTAATGAAACATTACCTAACCGTGGCGATGGCCGGCGTTGCGCTAGCCACATTCGCAGCCGCACCAGCATTCGCCGTGGATTTTGAATACTTCAAGAGTCAATCTTGCTCGGAATTGGGCAAAGAGCTGGAAGTTATGCAGAAGGCGGAAAAAGCGATCAACGATAGCATTCAGAAGAAGGAGAGCAAGGCCAACACACAAGCGGTGGTCACTACGCTGCTGATCGGATGGCCGTTCTGGGGAAGCACCGACCACGGCGACGCGCACAACCAGCTGGCTGAAATACGCACCGACATCAAGTACGTGACTCGAGCGCAAAAAGTGAACAAATGCAGTTGATGTTTGACGACAGCTGACCGACCAGGAGGCCGAGGCGATGCATCAAGGCGATGCCTCGCCCCCTGCGCCAGTCCCGCGCCAGTCTCACTCGCCGGGAAGCGGTCGTGCCGAAGTTGTAAATGCGATTGACCTGCCCACGGGAAGGTTGGCGTGGAATCCTTCCACAATCGGCGGAATGGTGGGCGTATCGGATTTCCACGTGATCACGAAATTCGCGCCGGATCCGCCGCTGTCGTCGCTTCTGGGGACGAACAACTCATAGGTAGCCATCGGCCCGATGGTCTTTGGCGACGTCACATACTCCTTTACCTTCCTGCCATCGCTGTCGTAATACTGCGCGGAAAGAATCCGGATCGACTTCACCGGATCGGTATTGCGGATGCTCACCGAAACCGAAACCAGCGTCTTCATCGGCTGGCCTTTCTTGTCGAGTTCGCCGTGCCAGATGTGCGAGTAGATCGGCAGATACAGATTCTGTCCTAGCGATCTGCCCGGCGGTACCTGGCCGAACGCAAGTCCGCTGGATAAAACCAGCAACGACAGCAAAGGAAGCGCACGTGCGCTATGCAGCAGGCTGGACATCGTGTTTTTCCTCGAAAGAGTTGACTGTGACCATTGCAATATACTCCAGCTTCCGCCTCGGCTGCACGGCCCGGCACGCACCGCTTATACTATGAAAAAGCTGCCCCGCCGTTTCCCGGAGTTTGAATAGATGCGCCTGCGCTTAGTCCTCGCCGTTCTGCTCTTTCTGCCGCCGTTCGCAAACGCCGCGCTGCCGTTCGACGGCAAAGGCATGCCCACGCTCGCGCCGATGCTGGCGCAGGTGACGCCGGCGGTGGTCAACATTTCGGTGGTCACGCGCTCGCCGATGGAGGACAACCCGCTGTTTCGCGATCCGCTGTTCCGGCGCTTTTTCAACATTCCGGACCAGCCACGGCGCGAGCAAAGCGCGGGCTCGGGCGTGATCGTCGACCGCGCGCGCGGCTACGTGCTGACCAATAATCACGTCATCAACAATGCGCAGGAGGTGGTGGTGACGCTGAAGGACCGGCGCGCGCTCAAGGCGCGGCTGGTCGGAACCGATCCGGGCACCGACGTCGCCGTGCTCAAAATCGACGCGCAGAACCTGGCGGAACTCAAGTTCGGTGATTCGGATGCCCTGAACGTGGGTGATTTCGTGGTCGCCATCGGCAATCCGTTCGGCATCGGCCAGACAGTCACCTCCGGCATCGTCAGTGCGCTTGGCCGTTCGGGCCTTGGCATCGAGGGCTACGAGGACTTCATCCAGACCGACGCCTCGATCAACCCCGGCAACTCGGGCGGCGCGCTGGTTAACCTCGCGGGCGAACTGGTCGGCATCAACACCGCCATCCTCGGGCCCTCGGGCAGCAGCGCCGGCATCGGCTTCGCCGTTCCCTCGAGCATGGTGCGCAGCGTGATGGAACAGATCATCCGCTTCGGCGAAGTGCGCCGCGGCCGCGTCGGCGTGGTGACGCAGGACATGACGCACGAACTGGCGCAGACGCTGGCGGCAGGCTCGGCCGACGGCGCGGTGGTGGTCAAGGTCGAGCCGGGCTCGCCTGCTGAAAAAGCCGGGCTGAGATCGCGCGACATCGTGCTCGACGTCAACGGCAAGGCGGTGCGCGGCGCCGCCGACATGCGCAACCGCATGGGCCTGATACCGGTAGGCGAAGAAGCGGAGCTGCGGGTGCAGCGCGACGGGCGGCCGCTCAAACTGCGCCTGCGCATCGCGGAACTGTTCACCATGACCGAGATTCCGGGCGAGGCGGTGCCGCAGCTCGCCGGCGTGCGCGTATCCAACATCGAACCGGGCATGCCCGTCTACGGCACGGTCGAGGGCGCGATCGTCACCCGCATCGAACCCAACACGCCCGGCGCGAAAACCGGTTTGCGCGCGGGGGACGTACTCTATGGCGTCAACCGCAGCCGGGCGCGCTCGGCGGCGGAGCTGATTGCCGCGCTGCGCCAGGCAGACCGGCCGCTGCGCATCTTGCTGCTGCGCGGCGACTCGCGCCTTACACTTACCATACGCTGACTTACCATACACTGAGGCACGCCATGGCCGTCACGCTCTACCAGTTTCCCGCCGCCTTCGGCCTGCCCAACGCGAGTCCCTTCTGCATGAAGGTGGAAACCTATTTGCGCATGGCCGGAATCGACTATGCGACACGCTACGGCATGTATCAGCTGCGCGCGCCGAAAAAGAAACTGCCCTACATCGACGACGGCGGCCGCATCGTCGCAGATTCGCACCTGATCATCGACTACCTCAAGTCGGCCTACGGCGATCCCCTCGATGCGACGCTCACGCCGGCGCAGCGCGCGCTCGGCACGGTCATACTGCGGCTGCTCGAAGACAGCCTGTATTGGGTTCTGCTCTACGCGCGCTGGATAGCCGAGCCGGGTTGGAGCATGACGCGGCCGGCATTCTTCGGCAAACTGCCGCTGCCGCTGCGCTGGTTCGTCCCGCTGCTCGCGCGCCGCAGCCTGCGGCAGCAACTGCATGCGCAGGGCATAGGCCGGCATCAGCCGGCGGAAATTTATGCCATCGGCAGTGCCGACATCGCCGCCCTGTCGCAACTGCTCGGCGAGCAGCCATTTTTCCTCGGCGCGGAACCGAGTTCGATCGATGCCGCCGCCTACGCCTTTCTCGCCAACATTCTCGACGTGCCACTGGACATGCCGCTGCGCCAGGCGGCGCTCTCGCACGCCAATCTTCCGGCTTATTGCTCACGCATGCGCGCGCGTTACTATGCGTAGCATGCACGCTTTCGACATCACAGGTGACAGCAGATGAACAGCACGACAGCAAACCAGCTTCCGCTAAGCGCAGAGGACATCGATGGCGCGGCGAAGCGCCTGCTCGGTCATGCGCTGCGCACGCCGGTACTCACTTCGCGCACTGTGGATGAGCGCACCGGCGCTCAGGTGTTTTTCAAATGCGAGAATTTCCAGCGCATGGGTGCGTTCAAGTTTCGCGGCGCCTTCAACGCCCTGTCCCGTCTGACGCCGGAGCAAAAGCAGCGCGGCGTGCTCGCCTACTCTTCGGGCAATCACGCCCAGGCAGTGGCGCTGGCGGGATCGCTGCTCGGCGTGAAGGCGGTGATCGTCATGCCGCTGGATGCGCCGCAGGTGAAACTCCAGGCTACCCGCGGATACGGTGCCGAGGTCATCACCTATGACCCGCAGACGGCGGTTCGCGAAGAGCTGGCGACGCGCATCGCCAGCGAACGCGGCATGACGCTGATTCCTCCCTACAATCATGTGGACATTGTCGCCGGTCAGGGAACGGCGGCGAAGGAGCTGATCGAACAGGCGGGCGAGCTTGATTACCTGCTGGTGCCCTGCGGCGGTGGCGGACTGCTCTCCGGCTGCGCCGTTGCGGCAAGCCACTGGTCGCCACGGTGCAAGGTGATCGGCATCGAGCCCGCGGCGGGCGACGACGCCACGCGCTCATTCCATTCGAAGACCCTGCAGACCTGCAGCAATCCGGACACCATCGCCGACGGTGCGCGCACGCCCTCGCTTGGCAGCATCACCTTCCCGCTGGTGCTGCACTACGTTCACGACATGTTGACGGTGAGCGACGCCGAGCTGCTGCGCAGCATGTTCTGGATCTGGGAGCGCATGAAAATCGTGATCGAACCCACCGGCGCGCTGGCGGCGGCCGCATTGCTCGAGGGCAAGCTCGACGGCCGTCACGATTGCAAAGGCAAGCGCGTCGGCGTGGTCGTCTCCGGTGGCAATGCCGACATCAAGGCACTGTGCCGATTAGTCTAGTTCAGGTGCTCTTGCCCGTAATCGGGCAGGTATTCAATCCGAAGAGCGTATAGAGCGGACAGAAATTGAACAGGCCGGTCGAAAGCGGAACCAGGCCTGCCAGTCCCCACCAGCGGGCATTGCCTTCGAGAATCAGGATCAGGCTGAGCAAAGCCAGGCCCGCGACAATGCGCAGAATCTTGTCCACACCGCCCACATTTGCTTTCATCGATGTTTCCTCCGTTTGAGATTTGATCAGGCAATCATGCTATCGCGTCGGCACGGCGCGGTATGTAACCGAAGTTACCAAGCATCCAGCCATCCCTTGGCTGGGACCGACAAGCGCATCGCGGTCCTGCTCCAGGTGCTTTGCCATAGCTTCGTTCAGGTTCCGTTATTCTCAATAATTGTCATTTATACAAAAGCTTAAGAGATTTTTCTAATACGGCGCTCCAGCCTCCGGAAACATCGAGTGCCCATGGTAAAATTCCGGCTTCCCCACTTTGACGACACCGATTCATGTCCTTGCTCAATAACAAACTTTCCAGCATCGACAACGAATTGTGGCAGGCGATACAGGCGGAGAACCGGCGCCAGGAAGATCACATCGAGCTGATCGCGTCGGAAAATTATGTCAGCCGCGCGGTGCTCGAAGCCCAGGGCTCGCAACTCACCAACAAATACGCCGAGGGCTATCCGGGCAAGCGCTACTACGGCGGCTGCGCCCAGGTCGACGTCGCCGAAAATCTGGCGATCGAACGCGCCAAGGAACTGTTCGGCGCGGCCTATGCCAACGTGCAGCCCCACTCCGGCTCGCAGGCGAACCAGGCGGTCTACATGGCTGCGCTCAAACCCGGCGACGCCATGCTCGGCATGTCGCTCGCTCACGGCGGCCATCTCACCCACGGCGCGTCGGTCAATCTTTCGGGCAAGCTCTACCACGCCTTGTCCTACGGCCTGAACGCGGAGGAGACCATCGACTTCGACGAGGTCGAGCGCCTCGCGCGCGAGCACAATCCGCGCCTCATCGTTGCCGGTGCATCTGCCTATTCGCGCGTCATCGACTGGCAGCGCTTTCGCGACATCGCCGACAAGATCGGCGCCTACCTGATGGCCGACATGGCACATTACGCCGGGCTTATCGCCACCGGCCACTATCCCAGCCCTATCGGCATCGCCGATTTCGTCACCAGCACCACGCACAAGACGCTGCGCGGCCCGCGCGGCGGCCTGATTTTCGCAAAGGCGGAACACGAAAAAATCATCAACTCCGCCGTGTTTCCCGGACTCCAGGGCGGCCCGCTGATGCATATCATTGCGGCCAAGGCGGTCGCGTTCAAAGAGGCGCTGGCGCCCGAATTCAAGAACTACCAGACACAAGTCATCGCCAATGCCCGTGCGATGGCGCGCGTGCTGCAGGAGCGCGGCCTGCGCATCGTTTCCGGCGGCACCGACTGCCATCTGTTCCTGCTCGACCTGCGCGCCAAGAACATCACCGGCCGCGACGCCGAGGACGCGCTCGGCCGCGCGCATATTACAGTGAACAAGAACGCGATACCGAACGACCCGCAAAAGCCGATGGTCACGAGCGGCATTCGCATCGGCAGCCCGGCCATCACCAGCCGCGGCTTCGGCACCGCGGAAGCGGAGCAACTCGCCGGGCTGATCGCCGACGTGCTCGACGCGCCGCACAGCGAATCGGTGCAGCAGCGCGTGCTGGCGCAGGCGCACGCGCTGTGCCTCAGGCATCCGGTGTATGCCGGCCACGACGCGGCGCGCAGCGTCGAGACGCGGGATTTAGCCCTGACCTCATGAAATGCCCCTTTTGCAAAGCTGAAGACACCGCGGTCATCGACTCGCGCCTGTCCGAAGACGCCGCAAGCGTGCGCCGCCGGCGCCAGTGCAAGGACTGCAGCAAGCGCTTCACCACCTACGAGCGGGTGGAACTGGCGATGCCAACGGTGATCAAGTCGAACGGCTACCGCACCGCCTACGACCGCGAGAAAATCCGCACCGGCTTCATGCGCGCGCTGCACAAGCGCCCGGTGCCGACCGACAACGTCGATGACGCCATCAATCGCGTCGAAGCGCGCATCCTGGCGCTGGGTGAGCGTGAATTGAAGTCGCGCACCATCGGGGAACTGGTGATGCGCGAACTGAAGAAGATGGACGACGTTGCCTATATACGCTTCGCCTCGGTATACGAAGACTTCCAGCGCGTCGACGATTTCCGCGACGCCATTTTGCAGGTCAAGCGCCCAGGGCGCAAAGCGCGCCGCCCGGCCCCTTAGGGCCTGGCCACTCCCGGCCCGCTCGCGCGCATGTCCAGCCCCGCCGATCGAGAGCACATGGCCGAGGCGCTGCGCCTCGCCGAAAAAGGTCTGTACACCACCACGCCCAATCCGCGCGTCGGCTGCGTGATCGCGCGCGCGGGCCAGGCAGTGGCTGCGGGCTGGCACGAAACAGCCGGCGGGCCGCATGCGGAGATCGTGGCCCTGCGTGCTGCCGGCGCGAACGCCCGCGGAGCCACCGCCTATGTGACGCTGGAGCCCTGCAACCACCACGGTCGCACGCCGCCCTGCGTCGATGCGCTGATCGAAGCCGGAATTGCGCGCGTGGTCGCGGCGATGCAGGACCCCAATCCTAGCGTTGCCGGCAGCGGCTTCGCCGCCTTGCGCGCGGCGGGAATCCAGGTCGAGTCCGGGTTGATGCAGGAAGAGGCGCAGGCGCTGAACATCGGCTTTGTCTCGCGCATGAACCGCGGCCGCCCCTGGGTGCGCATGAAAATCGCCGCCAGCGTGGACGGCAGGACGGCGCTGGCCAATGGCCGCAGCCAATGGATCACCGGACCGGAAGCGCGCCGCGACGGCCATGCCTGGCGCGCCCGCGCCTGCGCCGTGCTCACCGGCATCGGCACCGTCCGCGACGACGACCCGCAGTTGAACGTGCGCGATATCGAGACGCCGCGCCAGCCGCTCAAAGTAGTGGTGGACAGCCGCCTGCAACTGCCGCTGTCAGCGAAGCTGCTGGCGAGCGGAAAGGTGCTGATCGCTGCGGCGGTGGAGGACAAGGCGCGTATCGCCGCATTGCAGGACAAGGGCGCCGAAGTGCTGCTGCTGCCGAACGCGCAGGGCAAGGTCGAGTTGGCGCAGCTCATGCGCGAACTCGCGCGGCGCGAAATCAACGAAGTACATGTCGAGGCCGGGTTCAAGCTGAACGGCTCGCTCCTCGGCGAAGGCCTGGTGGACGAACTGCTGATTTATCTTGCGCCTTGCATCCTCGGCGACGGCGCCAGCGGGATGTTCAGCCTGCCCGAACTCGGCGACCTGGCGCAGAAGCGGCTGGTACAATTCGGCGAAGTCAGCACAATAGGCGCTGACCTTCGCGTTCTCGCCCGTGTCCTAAATTAAGCGAATCGAACATGTTCACCGGCATCGTTACTTCCGTAGGAAAAATCACCAGGGCCGCGCCGCGCGACCAGGGGCTGCGCCTTGCCATCGACGCCGGCATGCTCGATCTGTCGGACGTCGCGGTCGGTGACAGCATCGCCGTGAACGGTGTCTGCCTCACGGTAATCGAACTGCAGGGCGACCGCTTTGAGGTCGACGTGTCGCAGGAGACCATCAACTGCACTATCGGACTCGATGGTCCGAACGACGTCAATCTGGAGAAATCGCTGCGCCTGTCCGACCGCCTGGGCGGCCACCTGATGTCCGGCCACGTCGACGGCGTGGGCGAGGTGACGCGCTTCGAGCCGGCGGGGGAGAGCTTCCTGCTGGTAATCCGCGCGCCGCAGGATCTGGCCAAGTACATCGCGCGCAAGGGCTCGATCACCGTGAACGGCGTCAGCCTCACCGTCAACCGGGTTGAGGATAAGGATTTCGAAATCAACCTGATCCCGCACACCATCACCGTGACCAACCTGAACAAGCTGAAACCCGGCAGCCGGGTCAATCTCGAAGTCGACCTGATCGCCCGCTACATCGAGCGCCTGCAGCACTACGGTGCGTAGCTGCCGGCGATCTTTTTAACGACGAAAACGCCTGACGCGGCCATGCGGACAGGCACACATTTACCGGTGACGACCTGATGAATACATTGCGCCATGTGCTGATTGCCGTAGTCGCCCTCGTGCTGGTTGCGGCGCTGGCGTTTCTTTACGACAAGACGCAGGCGGTCGATTTGCGCGAGCGCAACGAGGTCGCCGCGCTGCTCGACACGCTGCGCGAGATCGACGGCCGCTGGGACATCGACGTGCTGCGCGAACGTACCGAGCTGGATGCGAACCGGCCGGCGGCACCCAATCGCGGCGCGACGGCAAGGAAGGCGCTCGCATCCCTGGCAGCCGCCGTCCCGAGCGCCGACAGCACGGCCTTGCGCGAGGGCCTGAACCAGCTTGCCAAAGCGGTCATTGAAAAAGCGGACTTGGTGGAGAAATACAAGGTGCAAAGCGCGCAGGCGAAGATCGCGCTGCACACGGCGCTCACCGCCGCCGCCGCGATAAGCGCACAGGCGGGCGAGCCGCGCAAAGGCGACACGCGGCAAAAGGAACTGCTGCAGGCGCAGAACCTGCTCGCAGCCGCGGCGCGTCAGTATTACTGGCTGGGAACTGCGGCGCCGCCGTTGAGCCTGGAGATGGCGGCGGCCGAGTTGCGCGAACTCGCCGCCGGAATGGGCGACGACACGCGCGAACAGGCGGGCGCGATCGAAGGCGCGATTCAGCTGCTGCTCAAGCACAAGCCGGTGGAGGAGGAACTGTTCAACAAGGTTTCGTCCCTGTCTTCCGGCCCGCGCCTGGACAAGATCACGTTTGCGTTCAACCGCGAACTCGAGGCCACGCTGCAGGTGAAAGAACTGTTTCGCGTCTACCTTCTCGCCTATACCGCGGCGCTGCTGATCGGCGTCGGCTATCTCGGCGTACGCCTCAAGTCGGCGAATGAAAGCCTGGAGCGGCGCGTGGTCGAGCGCACGCGTGAGTTGTCGGACGCCTTGCGCCATCTGAAGGAATCCGAAGCGCAGCTGATCCAGTCGGAGAAAATGTCTTCGCTCGGGCAGATGGTCGCCGGCGTCGCCCACGAAATCAACACGCCGCTCGCCTACGTCAAGAACAGCCTGGGCAGCGTCAGTGAGCGGCTGGCGCAGATCACCGCCGCAATTGAAAATTCCGAAAAATTGCTGGTCCTGCTGCGCGCGGGCAAAGCCAACCCGGAAGCGCTTAACCAGCAATTCGCGCAGACCTCGGCGCTGCTCGACCAACTCAAACAGCAGCGGGTACTGAGCGAGCTCGGCGACCTGGTCAGGGACGGGCTCTACGGCACCGGCGAAATGGCGGAAATCGTCGGCAACCTCAAGGACTTCAGCCGTCTCGACCGCAGCAAAGTGACCAGCTTCAACCTGAACGACGGCCTCACCAGCTCGCTTGGCCTGGCGCGCCACATGCTCAAGTCGGTCAAGGTGACCAGGCTGTTCGGCGAGATTCCCAACGTGACCTGCGCGCCGTCGCAGATCAATCAGGTGTTCCTCAATCTGATCACCAATGCGGCGCAGGCGTTCGGACCGGCGGACGGGGAGATCACGCTGACCACGCGCGAAGACAACGGCGGCGTCGCGGTCGAGGTCGCCGACAACGGCAAAGGCATTGCGCCCGACGTCCTGCCGAAAATATTCGACCCGTTCTTCACCACCAAGGAAATCGGCAAGGGCACCGGCCTCGGCCTGTCGATTTCGTTCAAGATCATCGAGCAGCACGGCGGGCGGATACAGGTCGCCTCCGAACCGGGCAAGGGCACGCGATTCACCGTGTGGCTGCCGCTGAAGCCGCCCGCCGAAGCCGAGCTCACGGCCTGATTCACTGATAGTTCGCGCCAGTCGTGACGCATCCGGCCAAGATCGGCAAGTACGAAATCCAGGGCGTGCTCGGCCGCGGCGGCATGGGCGCGGTGTTCAAGGGATTCGACCAGGCAATATCGCGCGCAGTCGCGATCAAAACGATCGCCAAATCCTCGCTCGACGCAGGCGAGCTGGAACACCTGCTCGCGCGCTTTCGTCACGAAGCGCAGGTGGTCGGCCGGCTCGCGCATCCTGGCATCGTGCAGATCTACGACTACGGCGAGGACGAGGATCTCGCCTATATCGTAATGGAGCTGGTGAACGGCAAGACGCTGCACGAGCATCTGCTGCAACATGCAAATTACGACTTGCGCGAGGTCGGCGAGATCATCGGCCAGGTGCTGGACGCCCTCGGCCACGCCCACGCGGCGGGCGTGGTGCACCGCGACGTCAAGCCGTCGAACCTGATGATCAACCGGGACGGCGGGATCAAGATCAGCGACTTCGGCATCGCGCATACCGAAGCGTCGGAACTGACGCAGCATGGCGACGTGCTCGGCACGCCGCACTACATGGCGCCCGAACAGTTTCTCGGTCTGCCGATCGGCGTCGCCACCGATCTGTATGCAGTCGGCGTGATCGCCTATGACCTGCTCACCGGCTCGAAGCCCTTCGTCGGCTCCACGGCGACCGTCATGCAACAGGTGCTGAACCAGCGTCCGGCCGATCCTTCCAGTCTCAACCCCGCCTTGTCTCCCGTTCTGGATCAGGTGCTGCAGCAGGCGCTGGCGAAAAAGCCCGAGGACCGTTTTCAGAGCGCGCGCGAGTTCTCCGGTGTATTCCGGCGCGCGATCGAGGCCAGCCTCGGTCAGACCGGATCGGCGCCGGGCGCCAGCCTGGCCGATGCGGCGGGCCTGATCCAGGCGGGCGCCGCGGCGCAGGCTGCGGACGGCGCGATCGCTGATGATGGCGGCGCCGGGGGCGCGATCAGTCTTGACCGCAGCGTGCGCAAAGCGCGGATATTGATGGTGGACGATGAAGAGCGCATCCTGACTGCGCTGAAATCGATATTTCGCCTGCGCTACCACGTGTTCGCGACCACCGACGGCAACAAAGCGCTGGAGTTCATGAAGAAGTACCAGATGCACGTGGTCATCAGCGACCAGCGCATGCCGATCATGACCGGCGTCGAACTGCTGCGCCAGGCGCGTGAAATATCGCCGGCGAGCGTGCGCATACTGCTGACCGGCTACTCCGACCTGGCGTCGATAGTCGGCTCGATCAACGACGGGCAGGTGTATCGTTTCATCAGCAAGCCGTGGGACAACAAGGAGCTGCAGCAGACGGTGGCCGAAGCGGTGACCATCGCGCTCGAGCTGGCCGAGGCCAAGACGACGCCGGTCGCCCTGCCGCAGAAGATGGACGCGGGCGTGCTGGTGATCGACAACGACCAGGAGGTGTTCCGCGTCGCCAGGGAATTGATCGGCGGACGCTGTCCGGTGTGCTACGCGAGCTGCCTGGATGACGCGATTGCAGCAATGCAGTCGCAGGAAATCGCGGTGGTCGTCGCCGACGTCGAGGCCGGCCACGAAGACACGACCGCGATGCTGAAGCTGCTGAAGCAGGAAAATCCGCAAATCCTGTCCATCGTCCTCACCACTGCTTCGGATTCGGAGCTGGTGATCCGCCTGATCAACGAGGCGCAGGTGTTCCGTTTTCTCAATAAGCCGGTGAACGTCAAGCTGCTGAAGCAGCACCTCGAGGCCGCGCTCGAGCGCTATCTCGCCTTTCGCGAAGCACCGCAGCTGCTGCGCCAGCACAAGGTGCAGTCCTCGGGCGAAGTGCGCGATTCCTCCGTCGGGCAGAAGATACTTTCCGGCATCAAGTCGCTGCGCGGGCGCTGGTTCGGCGCGGGCAAGAAGTCGTAGCGATATGGACCAAGATCGCTCGCGCTGGCGCGGACGGCGTCCCGTCCGCGCGGATTGTCGATTTCACACGGATGAAAAAACTATCCGTGTGAAATCGACAATCTTATATGGAACCCTGCATCGTTTTGGGTGTTAACAGTTGGCGCGCACAGCGCGCAAGTCCCCTCGCAGCATGCGACGACGTCGCATCTCGTAGCGGAGTCTCAGAGCTAAGCCTTGCTCTTGCGCCGCGCCGGCTTGCTCGGCAATTTCGCCGGCTTGTCCGGACCCCAGACGCGGCTGAAATAGGTATCCGCCAGGTGCAACGCACCGACCGGATTGTGCGCCAGCACGCGGTCCTTGGTCACAAGCGTGGTCACCAGCCCCTGCGAGTGGCGGATGAACAGACTGTCGTGTCCCACGCACAGGCCCATGATGACGTTCAACTCGCAGCCGGCGCGATTGAGCAGCTCCGCCTGCGACACCGGGTTGCACATCGGTTCGAAGTTGCCCGGGCGGATTTTTTCCTCCTGCGTCAGGCCGATGTTCTCCTTCGGCACACCGCCGTTCTTGCACGCGATCGACGTCACCTCCAGGCCGTGGCTCTCCAGAATAGCGCTGAATACGCGGGCTTGATCGACGAAGCTGATGCACATGGCGATGCCCACTTTGCGAAAGCCCATCTTCTTCGCAAATTGGCAGATTTCCTCCACCCGCGTCCACTTGCAATAGCCTTCGCTCTCGACCACGGCCGCCGTGTGCGCAACGCGCAGGGTGAATGGATCGCGGTAAGGCTCCCACGCCGCGGCAACGCCGTCGGGGTCCACCTTCGACGGGCAGAATGCGGGACCGCGCGCCTCGCCTTCACCCTGGCGGCAGGCGCGCACCGTAGGCGGGCAGTAGGCGCAACCAGGGGTTTCGTAGCCTGGAATGTCGTCGTTCATGTGTGGATTCTCCCAATTCAATTCGGCCAGTTGGATCGAGCACCAGATACGCATGGACTTGGCGCTGGCACTCCGTGCTGCCTAGACTACGCCGCTTCGCCCTGGACTTCAACGCGCTCCCGATCGTTCAAACCGGTGCGAATCGTCAAAATCTGCCGTGAACGCGGCACGCGTAAAGGTATAGAATTCTGACGTGGTTTCCCGTTCGACAATTCCATTAATTTGCGAAAAATGACCAAACTGCCGAAGTCGATAGACGACAC
>Ga0163199_1000177_pt1 | contig 41033 bp, 40 predicted proteins | sample PL_2010_150m_FD_113537 | JGI IMG/M metagenome (GOLD analysis project Ga0163199, IMG submission 113537) | Freshwater microbial communities from Powell Lake, British Columbia, Canada to study Microbial Dark Matter (Phase II) - PL_2010_150m | ecosystem: Environmental > Aquatic > Freshwater > Lake ...
CAAGCTACGCTTCCAAGCTTTCCCGAACCTTACCGAACCATGACAATACAATGAACAGTCAAAGTGTCGCCTTACATATGCATAAGCCACTTCCCCCAAGAACGATGGGGCAATGCCTGCTTCCGGCCATGCGGGCTGTGGGGAAGGTCTGCTTTTGGACGTCCAGTCTTAGTGAAATGAATTTCTGCATGGTGCGGTGAGTTCAACCGGCACTTTCTTCACCAAGGCTTCCCGCCCATCGAATGGCCTCAAGCTGAGCCCCGTTGAGAGCATCTGCGTGCAGGCCTAATTCCTGGGCTAGCGCTGATACGCCATTAAAATCACCAGCTTCCATTTTTTCAGATAAGGTCAACAGGCTGCCAAGGAATCCCTTGCGCTGGAGTAACGCCTCTGTGATCTCTTCGACGAGGTTCAGTTCTGAGAGTACGTCCTCCATTTTCATGTTGAGCACAACATCTACCAATGACAGAATACCAACCATGAATGCGTGATCTGAAAGCCCTTTTGCCTGCTTGAGCTCGTTTGCCAGCGACTGTGCGACAAGCTCCATGAAGCGGGAACGTACAGCGGCCAGTTGGAAGATCGGGGAGGACATGCTGTCCGAGCCTTGCGAGTAGAGCAGCAACTGCACCCAGCGCAGTAATTGGCGTTGCCCCAGCACCATCAGTGCCTTGTGTATGGAGCCGACTTTTTGGCGCAGGCCCATGCCGACCGAGTTTACCAGGCGCAGCACCCCGATGCTGAGCTGCGGGCTTTCCTTGAATACCTTTTCTACCTGTAAGTCAGCTTCGTCCTTCATGATCATTCCCATGAGACGCAGCAATGTCATCTGGGCAGGACTGGCTTTCTTAGCGGTCATGACCGTCGGCTTGGCGAAGAAGTAACCCTGGAACATGGAAAATCCCGTGCCGAGAAAATGCTGGAACTCTTCCTGCTTTTCGACTTTCTCAGCCAGCAGCTTGATGTGGGGATGCTTGCGGATAGCCTTCAAGCCCTGTGCGATTTCCTCCCGGGAGGACAGCATGACATCAAACTTGATGATATCGATGATTTCTAACAGCGGGTCATAGCTCGGGTTGTAGACGAAGTCGTCCAAGGCGATGCGGAAGCCAGCGGCTTTTAACTCTCGGCAGCGGGCGGTGACGCTTTCGTTGATTTCCACGGTTTCCAGGATTTCCACCACCATGTGCTCGGGGGGCAGCAATTCAAGCAGGTCGCTCATCAATAGCTGGTGGGAAACATTGAGGAAGCCCAAATGCCCCCCCAGCACATGCTCGATGCCGAACTGACTGATGGTGTTGATAATGACGTTGGCGCTCGCCATAAGATCATCAGTAACATTTGAAGCATTGTGGGTTCCCGAACGGAACAACAGTTCGTAGGCGACGGTTGCCTGCTTCTCATTCAGGATAGGTTGGCGGCCAAGGTAGATTTGATCTTGCAAAGCATATTCTCTCTTCTGAAGTATGCGTTATTGGATTTATGCGTACTGCTCTATTTGGCTGCATTTATTACTTATTGCCAACATTCTCAACAACAAGCAAGGTATCCCAAGCGGCCATTCAAGAAAGTTTAAAAATCTTCCCGTAGTTGGCAATATCCAGGATTTCCCGAACCCGGCCCGTGCATTTGGTGAGTTGTAAATGGACATTACGGGCAGCAGTTTGCTCCCTGGCATTTAGCAGCATGCCAAGTGCTGAGCTGTCGAGATAACTAACGCCACCCAAATCAATATTGATGGATTGGATGCCTGGCGTATTCAGCAGGGTATGGAAACCGCTTAGAAATTCTCGATGTGCGTCGAAAATGAACTTTCCTGAGAGGTTAAAGACGCCTTCTGTTTCCTTGATGTTAAATCTGACTTGCATGGTGAGCATCCTGACGAGTATGTAAGGTACGTCTCACGGCATTAGATCCTTATTATAAATATGGATTAGTCTTGAGACCCACATATCTATCGCATCTTCTATGCCATAAATACAGCTTATTGTTTTTTTAAACATAAATCTCTACGCGGCATAGTATTCCCATGTATACACAATGGAAATGTGCACCAATTATGTGCGCTAAATATGTAGGAATTATGAAAATTCTTTAAATGACTTATCTTGGCCGGTAGGTGTCGATTTCTGGGCTTCACGACTCTCTGGTTTCTGGTCGCGAACTAACAATGCTGAACGTCTCCTTAGTCGGAAGCGGAAGCTGTGGTCTTCAAAAAAGTGGTCGTTCGCGGGGAAAGTAGCGAGGATCCGCTTCCCAAAATCTTGGAAGGGCAGCTAAAAGAATGGCGCGAGAAAATGGCTCAAATTAGTAAGAAGAACAAGCCGAGAAGTGAAATCACACAAACAACCAAGACTAAGGCACCAGCACAAGTAAGAAGAGATACAATAAAACACAGTGCAGACAACGTGAAAAACACACCAGCAGCAGATATAAAACGACAAACAGTGCAGCGAGTAGGGAAACCGTTAAAGAAAGACAAACCGGCTACAAAATCTTTGCCAATGCACTAGTTTAGTGGTGCTTGCTGCAAATGATTAGTGACAGGGAATGCGTCGCCAAGTATTTGATGTTCGTTTTAAAGCCGATGGGTGTGGACTTCCCACACCCTGATGGACACCGTTAAAGTTTAATTTAACTAAACGGAGGGTTTCCTGGGTAAGTTAGTGCCCAGAGAGTCACAAGATTGTCATAGTAAGTAATGGCTTGATTTTTCTTCCCAATGTCATCCTATAGACGGTGCAACTGCAACAGGTCAACAGCGATTTTATCCCTTTATAGCCATTCATTTTTCCCAGAAAGGTTTCTTCCGCAAAAATGCTTTCCACGCCTTCCCCATGCTGGCCAAAAATTCCGAGCACCTGCAAGCCACCCAGTTGGTCACCCTTCCAATGGCTTTGCCTTGCGCAACGCCAGATTCAGACGTGTGCAGAGACGCCAGCAAGCGCTGCGTCGTGGCAACATCGTTCAGCGCACCCAGCCCATCTTGCAAGTCGGCCAGCGCATTCAGATAGGGCTGCACCCGTTTGTTCGCATACAGTTCGACGAAAAATTCTGCGGCATAACGCAGTTTCTTGGCCGCTATCCGTACCACATGCCGCTCCGTCATACTAAGCCGCGTTAAATGGTGGCCTCGTTTGCATAACCGCTTATGCAGCCTGTCGAGCGTACGCCGCGCCAGTTTGTCTACAGGCGCTGCCAATTCCTGCTGTTTCACATCCGTCAGATGTACCCGCCATTCTTCCTGCTCAAGCCATGCACCCAAGGTCAACAACAGCTTCGCATAGCGGCGCGAACGCACCGCCGCGTGCGCAATTTCGTTATGGTGCCGCTGCCGCGCAAGCGCACGGCGATGCATCGCTGTCAATGCTTCCTCCCCGGGAAACTGCTCCATGAGCGGGGGCAGCGTTTCCGTCACAAACACATCCCAGTCGCGTGCAGGGCCAAGTTGCTCGGCAAGCCATTTCACGCCCTCCGCGATTTCTGGATAAGTTGCGCGCGGGATCACGCTAACAAACAAGCTCTGTGCGGAGCGCAGTCGGCGCAGCGCAACCCGCATCTGATGCAGATATTCAGGCTCCTGCCCGAGCAGCATGCCTTCCTGGTTGGCTTGCAGGTGAACAATGCAACTGTCGGCAATCGCTTTGAACGCTTCATTCGCACTCATTGCCGGCGTCAGCCTGGGAGGCGCCGCCTTGACAGGCAATGCCGGCGCACCGCTGTATAGTGCATACCCGCGCTCGGCTTTGCTGCTATTTTCCGGCATCAGCTGCACGCTTTCCAGCAATTGCAGTGCCACTTCGTATAATTTTACCGGCCGGCCAGCTTTCAGCTCAAGTTCCACTTCGCAGATCGGCGCCACGGATTGCCCGGCTTTTACTTCGCCCTGATCCAGCGAGAGTTCGATTTCATCACCTTCCGCAAACGACAGTAGCCAACTGGTGCGCCTGAATCCGGTAATGAATACTGGCTGCAGCCGATCGCGCAGCGCATGATGCGAAAACAGCTGGAACAATGCATGATCGGTAATTTTGCTAAGATCGGGAGTAGAGCATACAACCGGGCTTTCCCATTCCATGCGCTGATGCAGCCCCGTGTGCGCTGCGTCGCCGCCCTTGATGGTTTGTATCCAGCCGCGCCCGACGCGGCGCACCCGCAGCGTTACGCCAGCATGCCACAAAGCCAGATCGGGCGTGTCGTAATAGGTCGTGATCAGTTTCCGGCTGACCGGCCTGGCTGTGCTCCATGTTTTGAGCGCAGGCATCCGCCGCAGCTTGAGAACATCCGCGGGATCAATCAGGAGTTTCAGTTCGATTTCGGCTGTCATGGCTCAATATGTTTGAAGCATTCAAACTTTATAATCCATCAGACGAATTTAGCCTGGACGGGCGGGGCAGATGGATAGCCGGTATTATTCGTCCACAATCCATCGAGCCACACCCTTCTTCGTCGTGAGACCGTAAGCAATAGTTGATTCTGTTTCGGATCAAGATGCAAGTACGCACCGATCGCCAGTACCTGATGCATTCCTTAACCCACCCTCAGCGGGACTTAGTTTTTTTCTTTCCCTTGCCGGACTTCTTTTTGTTGCCGTTCTTCCACTGTGCCACCTGCTCTAAATAGGCAGTGGGCTTTTCCACCACGTAACGCACTTCTCCGGAAAAAACCCGCCCGCCATCGGCATCCAGCGTGATTAGATCACCCTCGCGCAGGCGCTTGCCACCCAGCAGCAGGGAATGCTTGTCCCCCTTCATTTCCAATTGATGGCAACCGACCAGGCACACCTTGCCCATCTGCCGGGCCACCACTGCGGCATGAGCCGTGCGGCTGCCACGCGTGACCAGCACGCCTTCGGCAGCGGCAATGCCCAGAAAATCCTCGGTGGAAAATTCCTCCCGCACCAGGATGACCGGCTTGCCGGTCTGCGCCATCGCGACGGCGGAATCACTATTGCAGGCGATGTGACCACAAGCCACTCCCATGGCGGCTGGTGTCGCCAGCGCCAGCGGTACTGGCACATCATCGGCCAGGCGCCGCCGTTCGAGATGCTTGAGATCGATCCCCTCCAGGCGGCATAGCGCCTCCTTCGGCTCGACCAGTCCTGCCTCGACCTGCTCCACTGCGATGCGCAAGGCAGCCCATGGCGTACGTTTGGCGTTGCGGGTCTGCAACAGGAACAGTACACCATCCTGCACGGTGAATTCGAATTCCTGGGTATCGTCAAATTCGCGTTCCAGCAGTTCGGCCAGATTCTGCAATTGACGTCCCAGTTCGGGCAGAACGCGCGACAGCCGCTCGGCATCCGACGCTTCGCGCCGGCCGGAAACCACGTCCTCGCCCTGCGCGTCGAACAGGAAATCGAGGTACAGACGGTTCTCACCGCTGGCCGGGTCACGCGTGAAGCCGACGCCCGAGCCCGAGGTACCGCCGGCGTTGCCGAACACCATGCGCTGTACCGTCACTGCAGTGCCCAGATCATCGGCAATCCCATGCGCCTGTCGGTATGCTATTGCGCGCTCGCTTTGCCAGGAATCGAGCACTGCCAGTATCGCATGCTCCAACTGCGTCAATGGTTTGTAGGGCAGATTCTGCTTGCTCGAGTCCAGCATGCGCAGCGTTTCGTGCGCCAGCAAACGGTGACCGGCATAATCCATATCCGCCAGGCGGGCAAGCTTCAAGGAAGCCAGCACCAGCTGTTCGGTGCGCTCCAGAACTGGACTGGCCACTTTGCCCACCACCTCGGCATACGACCGGATCAGGCGGCGATAGGCATCCCAAGCCAAACGCGGATTGCCCGTCATGCGAAGCAGCCCGTTGAGGGTCGATTCGTTGAGGCCAAGGTTGAGCACGGTGTCCATCATGCCAGGCATGGAAACCGCCGCGCCCGAGCGTACGGATACCAGCAAGGGCCGGCGCTCGCTACCGTAAGCCAGGCCGGATGCCTCACCCAGTCTGTCCATGTAGGCAGGCAATTCAGCCTTGAGCCAAGCACGCACACCCTCCGGATCCCGCCAGTATTGCTGACAGACCCGGGTACCGATGACGAAAGCCGGCGGTACCGGCAGGCCTGCCTGGCCCATGCGCCAAAGATTATAGGCCTTGAAGCCGACCTCTTCGGGGCCAGCGACCGGGGCCAAGGCCGGAACGCCGATGCCGTAGATGTGATGGCGAAAATCCACCTATTCCTCCATTACATTCTTCAGTAGATAGTCGCGCAGGGTAAGCGCTACATGCATCAGTTGGTCCATGGCTGCTTCCAGGTTGCACGCGCATTGTGAGACGGCATAGAATCGGGCCATCTGGATAGACTGACTTGCCAGCGCGACCTTGACCTGGCGGTGCACGGTATCGCTCTCCCGTTCAAGCGCGACGATGTGGTGGATGGTTTCCAGCAGTTCCTGCATGTCCTCGCGCGTCACTGCATGCCGTTGCTGGCAAAGCATCACCACAGCACGCAGATAATACTGCCCGCCGGCATGCACCAGTGCAGCCAGGCTCTTCAGGGGCTCCAGCCAGGCACTTTCCTGCCAGTTGTCGTCGCCGAGCAGTGTCATGTGGAATGCTGCATCTTCCAGTTCATCGGCGACATCATCGGCGCTTTCCACCAGATCACACGTGAACGCGGCACGCCCTGAATGATGGGCGCTTTCGCGGGCGCGGTTGACCAGCACGTCTGCCTCATGCTCCCAGGCTTTGGCGCGCGCTGCATGACGTGAAAATACATCCCCATTTTCGCCGGCAGCCACTGCCAGTAGGATGTCGCGTACGGCGGCAGCCAGTTCGACGATCAGGCAGGCCTGTTCGGTGGCGATGCCCAGCACGTCTTGCTGTGCGGCATGGAGATGGTTGGCAAGTTCGGCACGAATCTCGTCGCGGATCAATGCCTCGGAACGGCCGGCCAGCAGGCCGTCGGTGCTGGTGCGAAACACGTAGCGCATGAACAACAGCGCTGATTCCGGCCCAAGCAATTCCTCCAGGCTGGCGCCATAGTTTCCAGGCAACTGGTTGGCCATGCCGGACAACGATTCCAGGATGACCTGCTCGGCGCCCGCACACAGAAATCCCATATGTCCGCAATCGTTGTCGGCCGCCCATTTGAGCAGGCCGATAGCGGCACCCTTGGTCAGGAAAGGCCGCAGACGTTTGCGCGCGCGGTTCCAGTCGATGAGGTAGACGATGCGCGAGCCAAGATGGGCAAGATATTCTTCCAGTTGCGTCTGGTCGCGTGCTTCGAATACGCTGACGCACAGATGATAGAGGCCATCCTCTGTCGCCTGGTCTTCACGCGACAAGGTATCTTCCCAATGCACTTCCCACGCCTCGAACAGGCTGCGGAAAAAACGCAGACGCTGCATGTGCACATCGGTGTAGGTAAGCGTAACGCGGCGTTTCTCCACATGCACCACCAGCACGTGGGCATCAGTGGTGCCGATATCGTTCTGGATGATCAGGCACTTGCCACTTCGGGTGGCAGTGGTGCCGAGGCCAGGATGGTCGAACTTGAGCGAACGGGTGCGATTTACGCCGCGCATGAACGCGGCTATCAGCGCGTGGTCGGATTTGTCCACATCGTAGACACTTGCACCATCAATGCGCAGCGACGAGATACGCATCTGCAATGCGTTGAGCGCCTTGTGCATATCCATCACCAGTAGGTGAGCGCTGTCGCTGCGCCGACGGTTGCCTGAGATCAGCAGTTCGACTTGCGCGGGCAGGATGCTGTTATCGCTGCCGCACCAGAGTTGCCTGCGGAGCTTGCTGAGGCGATCGGAAAACTCTTCCGCGCCCTGCTGTTCGCCAATCTGCAGCGGGGCAAGCATTTCCTGCAGGGCTTCGTCGATCTGCCGACAGAGCTCTGACGCGCCATCCAGACGATAACCCCCTTCCAACATATGGCAAGAGGCCGGAGAAATCGGATCTTGATCGGCTGGCAGACCAGCTGCGGCGCGCTCTTCAGAAAAATCCGGCACCGACCGTTCCGGATGCACTGCATGATCACACGCCGCCTGCAGCAGGGTGAAGAGGTATTTGACCCGGTCGTTGGCGGCTAGCGCGTGCTGGGTCAGTTGCGGCAACGCCAGTCGCGTTTCACCCAGCGCTTCGACGATGTGCAGTTTCTCTGGCATAAATTCAAGACCAGTAACGATCAATCATGGCAGTTCCATGACAATCAGAATCCATATTAGCTCAGCCAATTTAGGCGGTATAACAAGCTTAAGCTCTCATCATTTTTAAATTGTTAAATATTTGTGAAAATCATCAATTCGTTGATTCGCGTTGTTTGCCGCGGCAGCACGAACGGGTACTGAATGGCGGCTTACCTGCCTGATTATTTGCATAAAACAGTTCCATCATTCTGTTGGTCACATATGTATTACAGCTTACCAATACCACTAGGATATACATATTTTTGCAACAATTATTTGCTAGGTTGATTTGACTTAATCAAGGACAACTATCATGAGTCAAGAAGCGGAGCTATTGTACGGAGCGTTAGTAACCACCTCACACGAAGAAAACCGAAGTGATATCCCAGACGAAGCATTAGCTATGGAAGAACAAACTCGGCTAAAGATTGAAGAGGCTGCTTATTTTCTGGCGGAAAAAAGAGGATTTACACCAGGATATGAGTTACAGGATTGGCTTCAAGCTGAAGCCCTAATAATGAATAAAAGATGACATCCACACTCGGAGTGAGGAAACACCGGCGTGCACTCTACTGAAGTTCTTGATGCATCCTGCATATCCACAGAGAATACCCATGTCAGCACCCAACAAGATTACTGTGAAGGATCTGAATTTCTACTACGGGAATTCCCATGCACTGAAGAACATCAGCCTGGGCATCCCGGACAAACATGTCACGGCCTTCATCGGTCCGTCCGGTTGCGGCAAATCCACCCTGCTGCGTGTGTTCAATCGCATGTACGAGCTTTACCCAAACCAGCGCGCAGAAGGCGAGGTGCTGTTGGACAACAAGAATATCCTCGACGCACGCCAGGATCTCAACCTGCTGCGCGCCAAGGTCGGCATGGTATTCCAGAAGCCGACACCATTTCCGGTGTCGATTTACGACAATATCGCGTTTGGCATCAAGCTCTACGACCGGCTATCCGATTCGGAGATGGATGCGCGTGTGCAATTGGCACTGCAAAAAGCGGCACTGTGGAATGAAGTCAAGGATAAGCTCAACCAGAATGGCGCCAGCCTCTCTGGCGGCCAGCAGCAACGCTTGTGCATCGCGCGCAGCATTGCTCTCAAACCGGAAGTGCTGCTGCTTGACGAGCCGTGCTCAGCACTCGACCCGATTTCTACCGCACATATCGAGGAACTGATCCACGAACTGAAGTCGGCATACACCATCGTGATCGTCACCCACAACATGCAGCAGGCGGCGCGGATTTCCGATTACACCGCTCTCATGTACTTAGGTGAAATAATAGAATTCGGCGCCACTGACATGATGTTCACCAAGCCTTCACGCCGTGAAACAAATGATTACGTCACCGGCAAGTTTGGCTAGATATGCAACCTGCTGCCTCTATGAGGAGCATCCAGCATGGGTAACCGTAGTTAGGATGCACCCTTTTGATGGGCAACGAAATCGACAAATTTGACATCTTCCTGCACCACGTGACCCAGAAACCAGTCATCCAAAAACACACTCACTTCACTGAAGGTTGCCTGTCCAACCCTCAGCTTGAAAACCTTTTCGTTTAAATCAGACATTAAGCTGGTATGAAGTGCGCAATGTTCCTGCAAACCCGGAAAACCAGCCGCTTCCATGTAGTTTTCTTCACTAAAAAAATGGAACTCGGCGTATTTTTGAATTTCAAGAGCAATATTGATCAATACATCATGTGATTTGTCTTCTTTTGCAGCCTTATTTAAGTATTGCACCAGGAAAAAGAACAAGTAATGCTCATTGTCGAGCAACTCATCATTTAGCTTGTAGTTGCTGATTGCATTAAGTTCGCGTGACAACGCCACCTTGCTGAACTTATTGAGTTTAAGATTGGAGAAAATCTTGATCCGGTTTTCCAGAAAACTATACCTTCGTCTCAGACAGAATACGCGGTCCTTCTGATGAGTTCCATCGGATAAAGAGTCATGTAGATTCCAGTGCGCGACAATAGGGTTCCCAGCCCATTTCACTGGCATCTTAATTTCATTATCTTCAGACAGGGTAATAACAAAATCAAAATGCGGGGCATCCTTGCCAGTGAACTCAACCCAGCTTTTGCTTTTCAAGTCATCCACATCTAATTTCTTGGAATGAAGCAACTCGATGGCTAATGGATCGACATTAGTGGCTGGCGTAATTCCAGCGCTGTAAGCCTTGAATCGATCCCGGCCCCAATGCTGCATTAATTTTTCAGCAAGAATGCTGAGCGAAGCATTTTCTTTGTCAACAAACAATAAATTGTAGCGATCGGAAGTCATTTATAACCAGTAATGAATGGCTAAGAAATCAGGCTCAATATAGCCCATAATAGTAAATTTAATTATTACAATCTTATGAAAGAACTTGGGGTTTATGACTTTCGTCTGTTCAAACACCATGGAGACTATATCCAGTTCACAATTAGATACAGTCTAGAAGACGATTTCTGGGCAGTTGGGGGCATGGGCTGGATTAGTGGTAATGCAACTAACTATTATCTTGGGGATTTAAATAAGAATAAAAAACTAGCTACCATTCGTGATATCAGCAAGGGCGGGATTGTCCTTCAGGACTATAGCTTGAGGTTCCAGCACCCAGCGCTTGATCGTTTAACCATCACTAACATTGAAAGTCATTGGGGCAAGCTCCGTACAAGAGGGAGTGGTAAAGCCTAGCAGAGCTTCATGGCATCAAGATTCGACGCCCCAAAGTAGATCTTCGCCACAGGCCGCTCTTGGAACGGAGCGCCCCTCATAGCCAAAAAACCTCAACATTGCCTGCCAGCTTCTCATAAGTGCCATGACCGGTGCCTTCATTAACAAAGGGCAGCATCGAATCATGGCTGGACGATACAGCCATTGCTTCACTATTAGTTGAAACTGCATTGTTGGTCCGCCAGTTCCAGAGTACAAAAATCAGTTGTGGGCTTCCCCTTTAGGTTTGTATCGGATCGCAAAACCAAATACGATCATCGACCCAATGATTACGAAAACCCCCAAATAAAAAAGCGCCGTGATCCACAAAGGCACAGGCATCAGCGGCCTGTCGACCGCGATCCTGATAGCGTCGATAGGCACCGTCACGGTCTGCCCATCAAAGGCTTCCCCCGGTGACTTGGCAAACCAGAGTTCAACCAACTTGCCTGTTGGTCTCAAATCATCGGCCTCAATTCTGCACAACCCGTCTGCAACAGAGGATTTGGCAACGCTTGACGGCAGTAACACACAAGCAGTTGAATCCAGCGTCACCAACGCTGGCTGACGGTGCGAGATACCCATTTCCAATGCTGCGCCGGCGAACAGGATGCCGGCACCAACGAGGAGCGCTGCTAGAAAAACGAGGGGGTTATTCATTTCTTTCACCTTTGGCAATAAGATATTCGAAGAATGGCTGTGCCAGGCATTGCATCAAGTCACCCGGTTCAGCGACCACCAGCAATGGGGATGATGGCTGTGACTACAGCGTTAAGCCCCAGCGCCCGTTCTCCTTGAGCAAGTTCATAGCCTGTGGCCCCTCATCACTAAATATTCCCTTGGCAGGATGCTTGCCGTTGTTGTACAGAACATCGACGAATACGCGACAGCTTTCCCCCTGACATTTGTCTAACGAGAATTTGGAACCCCTTTCACATGGCACAGTTTTGGTGAAATCGGGAACCATTACAGGCCAGCCTGTCCGTTTATCCTTGCCCCAACGCTTCCCAGGGCAGGTGCCCGGCACCGGGCTCATCACGTAAACCTCTTTTATTCCGCCATTGGCTTTGATTTCATTCATCGCGGCTTGTAACATTGAAAGCGCCATAGCCCGTGTTCCACCGGAATCCATGGAAGACCTGAGACTGCTCGAGTAGGCGTCCAATGCCGTCACGAGATTGCCTTGCTCGATATTCCTGTAATAGGTTTTGACCACATCCTCAGGCGTGTTGGCTACGCCGAACTGCATTACCTTTCCGCATGCCGTCAGCAGCAGGGTTGTGGCTGTCATCATGATAAAACAGACGATCGTCTTGTGCATTGTGTTCTCCAGTAAATTGACTTCAGTCCACGTTGGTTTTCCAATGAGGATGGCCAGCCGGGCGGATAGGCCATCCCATGACTATTGGGCTTTCGCTTCTGCCGCCGCCTTTTGCTCTTCCGTATAGGACCGAGGCAGAAGGGCGTCCTTGTCCCATTCTTTGTACGAAGCAATCTGATTGACGCCGGCTGGATCGTATTCGGGCACGATGTAGATGCCGCCGCATTGGCGGCACATGAACATGCGTTGCCATACGGCTTCGCGCTTGGGCCAGGTATTGGCGTTGTATTTGATGCCGGCTGTCATCACGGCCGTACAGATGCCGATGATGAGCATCAGCCCCAGATAGCCGTACATGCGGAAGGTGTCCACCGGTGGCACATGGTAGAGCCTGTGCATCTTGAACATATCCTGCTCTACCGCCCAGATCATGTTGTGATTGAATATCGCGACGATCCCGACCGATACCAGGCATATTCCCAGATAGCGCAGCGCGCTGAACCGGTACGGCGGCTTCGCCTGCCTTGAGAGCAGTGTCTGGCTGGTGCCGTAGGAACGGGAGAAGTAAAACAACGGCAGCAAGGATGCAAAGAGCGGATAGAGCAAGGCCGCCGGTGCGCCTGGCGTAAACAGCCCGATAAAGGCAAAGCCCATGGCGTAGAGGTTGTTGATGCCAACGCCGAACCCATGGGACCTGGTTTTCGTTCTCGACTTTCCCTTGGCCCAGCTCAGTACCAGGCGCTCTGCGTTTCTGGAACTGCATAAGGGGCATCTACATTTCACGTCTGTCATTTCATTGATCCTTTGTTTGTTTCAACTGTGCTTTCAAGCTGGAAACAAATGGTTTGAAAGCTTCGTTTAGCGCTGGGTAATCCAGCAACTTCAGCATCAGCGCAATGCTGCTGTAGCGAACACTCTCCAGCCGGGCGCGTTCAAAATCCTCCTCGGTCTGTATCGCCTCGATTTCAATTCCAGCCTGCTTGAAGTCTTCCTGGTACTGTTCCAGGCCTAGGTTGGTGAATTTGATGCGTCCGCTGTTCTGATCCCTGAAATAGAGAGCCGGCTCGGTAGCGGTTTCTTGTGAGGTGGTAAGGGACTCCCTGTCATCGGGGTTGCCGTCATCCGACAACATCTGTCCCTGAAGGAGATTGGACAGCAAGCGACCCTCCGGGCTGCCTTCTGCACGCCACTCCGAGACAGCCTCTTCCAGTGCCTGGTTATATTCGGTGACGGTTGTGGGGAGTGTTGTACGCCAGGTTTCCATGAGGAAGAGCCTGGCGTCGTCTCCTGTTAATCCGATCTTGTCACCAGCTCTTAGAATTGCCATCAGCGATGCCCTTATTGAGTAGAAAAGCTAAACACGAAACAGCCGGCGCAGTATCCTGCGCGTTTCTCGCCCGGCTTCACTATCAAAGGCGTCTGTTTCCTCTGCTACCTCTTCAAACGCCTGGTAGTAAGCTTTTGCCCACTGGCTGATCGCCTGGGGAAATTGAGTTATTACTCCCAACATGGTTCACCTCTCGCCTTCCTGATGAAGATAGACATAGCCTAGCGTGTATTCTGGAAAAGCAAGTCCGGGTAATTTCTGGTAGGGATAGCCCAACAAAACAAGGTAAATCGATAGGCGTCAGAATATCCTGTTTTGGGATTATCCGATAATAGGATTATTTACTCAAGGCATCCATCACTCAGGGCGCCTTGATGAAATCAACCTACACCGCCGAATATCAGAAAATGCTGGCAAAGATCGTTGCTGCAAGAAAAGCCGCTGGGATAACACAAGCCATGCTGGCGCAACGCATCGGCAGGCCGCAGTCGTTTATTTCCAAGATCGAGAATGGTGAGAGGAGGTTGGACCTGATTGAATTTCTAGAAATAGCCAGGCAGATTGGGCTGAGCCCATCTGAAGTACTTGAGGATGGTCAGATCGGCATCAACAAATAAACAGGCTAGCCGTCACCACCCAATGAAATAAGAACGAGACCGTTCTTCTGGAAAAGCCTGATCATTTGTGCCACCCTTGCTTCACCACCCACCATAACAGACGAAGTGGCGCAAAAAAGCCTACCGATGTTTCTTTCCAGGCTTTGATCAAGTGGTCGCTTAATGATGGATTCTGCGGCAACGGATAGATTGGATATACTCTTCTTATCTCATGTTTTAATCCTCTCATGAATGTTGCCATGTCCACTTGATTTCTCCGTTTGTCTGTTATTGATGAGTTCATCTTATCGATTAACCTGAAAAGTCAGACGAGGCCAGGGAAGCTAAGCCGGCAAGTTGCCTCGACTAATGCTGGAGATCAGCGTGCTTGATGGCAGCCTCACGCCCATCTTTGCAATTAACCGCATCGGCAGCACGCAGTATTGAACAGCACGTCGTGCCTAGTGGGGGGTATGATAAATATTTCGCGTTAGGTAGGTCATGTCAAAATCCCCAGAGCGATGGACGCCCAGTAGACAGCCGGGCGACAAGTTATGCACCCAATGCAAGGCCGCCTGTCCCACTGCCGGAGGGATACAGCTAGTCATGCCAGATAAGCTACACCAGCGCTGGATATGCAAACGGTGCAAAGAACGCTTGGAAGTGGCTCTGCACAAAAGTTAGCCGGGTGGAGGTGTGCTCTTATGATATGCCAACTCCAGCTTGGTCAAACTACTCGAAATGTGCAACAGCAGCCATTCCTAACGAATGAAAGCTTACGTTTCCAGACAGGTTTCTCATTGCGGTCAATCCCATGCACCTGAAACACCTTCTTTGCCAAATCTACGCCAACGCGGATAATCTTCATAGTGCCCTTTAGTCCCGTTTGAAGCCAATAACCGTATATGGAATACTGGCTGGAATGCTAGAGTGCTTTGCCATATTGGCTCTTTTTGCCAGCATTTCATTCACTGCTTTTGGGCTGATGTCAGTCGCACAGGTGGTATACGATGGTCAAGCAGGTCACCAACACATGCTGCTGATGTCGTAAACAAGATGCAGGACAGGGATTAAGTTACCTAAAACCGTTCTCATATTCCGTACTGCCGATGCGATTTAACGAGCCTTCCAGAGCATCGGAAGTCAATAATATGAGAATGCAATATTGCCTGTACTCAGCGCCGTTGTTAAGTTCTGTCCATTTCAGAGTCCATTATAGCGTACAACCCGTAAGGGTTTAACGGCGGGATGCCCGCACGTAAAAAATCGCGGCCAGGAAAAAGATCAGCGACAACGTTACTTCCACCAACGCCAGCTTTCCCGATAGCCCGCCGTCAGACCAGGCGCGCACTGCGCCCTCGGTGAAATAGAGCAGGATGAACATGCAGGCCCACTGGTAAGTGTAGATTTTGCCGCGCAGCACGCCGGTGAGCGGCAGCAGCAGCGGTACGGCTTTCAGGATCAGCAGCGAACCGCTGGGGCGCAACGGCGCCAGCCAGCCTTCCCACGCCAGACACAGCAGGATCAGCGCAATGAGGCTGATGCATGCGGCGAGATGCAGCTGGCGCGTCATGCCTGGGCGGCTTGGCTCATGGCCACCAGAGCGATTCGGGCCGACTGCGCATCGAGCACCGGCGCGTCGAAAGTGATACGCAACATGCTGCTGTCCGCACGCACATCGAAGCCGTCGCAGTCTATGCCCACCATTTCCACATCCAGCACCTCGACTCCGTGCACATGACGGCAACAGGCACGCAGGCTGTCGGCATGGTCGGCATTCATGTGGTCGAGGATGGCAGACTCCTGATCCGCCAGCTGGTTCCGCGGCGGGCGCAGTTCCTCGCCGGGAACCCAGTGTATTTTGCCGAAGCCACCGATATAGCGGGCCTGCTTCACTGCGATGCGGTGAAACAGAAAATCGTGCATGTCGAAGTACTGCGCCGCCTGCGGGAAGTAGCGCAGATAGCGCACCCGCAGCAGATCGTCCTTGGCCGTGGGCGCGGCATCGCCCAGCAGCGTCAGCCGGGCGCCGGATTGCATGTCGGACGCGGCGGGATCGAAGGCGATCAGCGAAACGTGGGCATCGGCGGCGATATTCCTGGTGTGCTCGGCGATGGTGCTGATGAGGATGAGCGGGTTGCCGTCGTGATCCAGCACAAAGGGCGCGATGGAGCCAAACGGGTAGCCCGGCAGCCTGGCAGAATGGGTGGACAGCACTGCGCTATGGATGCTGCACAAAAAACGGCGGGCTTCCTCGGTGGGCGTCATGCCGCCAGCTTCAACGCGGTTTCCGCCAAACGTTTGCCCAGGGCGATGCACAACTTGCGTTCGCTTTCCGTGATCGGCTGGTCGCCCGCCGCGCCGGCCACATGGCTGGCGCCGTAGGGCGTGCCGCCGCTGGTGGTGCTGGTCAATTCCGGCTCGGAGTAAGGCAGACCGACGATCATCATGCCGTGGTGCAGTAGCGGCAGCATCATGGAAAGCAGCGTGGCTTCGTTGCCGCCGTGCATGGAGGCGGTGGAAGTGAACAGCGCCGCCGGTTTGCCGATCAGCGCGCCTTTCAGCCATAGGCCGGAAGTGCCGTCGAGGAAATATTTCAGCGGTGCGGCCATATTGCCGAAGCGCGTCGGGCTGCCCAGCGCCAGCCCTGCGCATTCTTCCAGATCGCGCAGTTCCACGTAGGGTGCGCCGCTGGCGGGAATCTCCGGCTCGGTGGCTTCGCATACCGTGGATACCTTGGGTACGGTGCGGATGCGCGCCTTGGCCCCCACGCTCTCCACCCCGCGCGCCACCAGTTGCGCCATGTCGCGCACGGCGCCGCCCTGGGAGTAGTAGAGAACGAGGATATCGGCCATCAGATACGCTTCGCTAACTCCGCGGCCTTGCCGATGTAACTCGCCGGTGTCATCGCCAGCAGCCTGTCCTTGGCGTCCTGCGGAATGGCCAGCGTGGCGATGAAGGCGTGCAGCGCCTCCCTGGTGATGCCGCCCTTGCCGCGGGTGAGCGCTTTGAGCTGCTCGTAGGGATTTTCCACGCCGTAGCGGCGCATCACGGTCTGGATCGGCTCGGCCAGCACTTCCCAGCTGCCGTCGAGATCCTCGGCCAGGCGCGCACGGTTGGCTTCCAGTTTGTTCAGCCCTTTCAGGCACGAGTCGTAGCCCAGCAGCGCGTAGCCCAGCGCCACGCCCATGTTGCGCAGCACGGTGGAGTCGGTCAAATCACGCTGCCAGCGCGAGATCGGCAGTTTTTCCGCCATGTGGCGCAGCAGGGCGTTCGCCATGCCCAGGTTGCCTTCCGAGTTTTCGAAGTCGATCGGGTTGACCTTGTGCGGCATGGTGGAGGAGCCGACTTCGCCTGCTGCCACCTTCTGCTTGAAATAGCCCAGGGAGATGTAGCCCCACAGGTCGCGGTCCAGGTCGATGAGGATGGTGTCGATGCGCGCAACTGCATCGAACAGTTCAGCCATGTAGTCGTGCGGCTCGATCTGGATGGTATAGGGGTTGTAGGTCAGGCCGAGGCCTTGCACGAATTTTTTGGCGAAACCTTCCCAGTCGAAATCGGGATAGGCGGACAGGTGCGCGTTGAAGTTGCCCACCGCGCCGTTGATCTTGCCCAGCAGTTCCACCGCCAGCAGTTGCGTGCGCTGGCGCTGCAGGCGATGCACCACGTTGGCGATTTCCTTGCCCAGCGTGGTGGGCGAGGCTGGCTGTCCATGGGTATGCGCCAGCATGGCGGCATCGGCGAGATCGTGGGCGAGCGCCGTGAGGCGGGCGATGACCTTGTCCAGCGACGGCAGCAGCACGGTGTCGCGCGCCGTTTTCAGCATCAGCGCGTGCGACAGGTTGTTGATGTCTTCCGAGGTGCAGGCGAAATGGATGAACTCGCTCACGCGCCGCACTTCCTGGTTGCCGGCGAATTTCTCCTTGAGCCAGTATTCAAGCGCCTTCACGTCGTGGTTGGTGGTGGCCTCGATGGCCTTCACTGCGGCAGCCTCTTCTTCGCCGAAGCCGGCGATGGCGGCATCCAGTTCCTTCAGCGTGGCGGCGGAAAACGGCGCGACTTCGGCAATGGCGGGTTCCGCTGCCAGTGCTTTCAGCCATTCGATCTCCACCAGGGCACGGTGGCGGATCAGCGCGTATTCGGAACAGCACGGGCGTAGTGCATCGAGCTTGGCCTGATAGCGGCCGTCAAGCGGGGAGAGGGCGTTGAGAGCGGTGAGGGCAGTGGATTCCATGGGCAAAACCTGAATAGGTGGAAAGGCTCGCCAAAGTGACGGCGCAAGCGGCAAATTTTACCTTACATCGCGGAGCAGCCAAAGTTTTGCGGAAAAATGAACGATGAAGAGCCCACATGGGTGCTTTTGCATTTTTGGTGGTCGTCGCATATTGTGAGGTTTATTCCTGTGCACGAACGACCGCCATGTCCAAATTGGAAAGCCTGCTGCAAGAGGTGCGCGCCTGCCGCGTATGCGAGCCCTACCTGCCCAACCCGCCCAGGCCGGTGCTGCGTGCAGCCGAAGGTGCGCGTCTGATGATCGTGGGACAGGCGCCGGGCCGCCGCGTGCATGATACCGGCATCCCGTGGAATGATCCTTCCGGCGATACGCTGCGCGCGTGGCTGCAACTCAGCCGCGACGAGTTCTACGACGCCTCCCGCATCGCCATCATCCCCACAGCCTTCTGTTATCCCGGCAAAGGCTTGCACGGCGACCTGCCGCCACGCGCGGAATGTGCGCCGTTGTGGCACCCAAGGCTGCGCGTGGCATTGCCGGGCATACAGCTGACGCTTTTGATCGGCAGCTATGCCCAGGCGTATTACCTGCAAGGCCGGCGCCAGCGCACGCTGGCGGATACGGTGCGCAATTATGGTGAATATCTGCCGACATTCCTGCCCTTGCCGCATCCCAGCCCGCGCAACCAGTTGTGGTTCAAGCGCCACCCCTGGTTCGCGGCCGAAGTGTTACCGGAATTGCGCCGTCTGCTACACACCCTGCTGGCATGAAGTAATGGTAATATTTCTTATTTCCTAGTCTTTTAGTCTACTATTGTTGGCTGCCGAGCTCACATCCAGGCGTGCGCAGTTGCTTGCTGCGCTGCGCGAATTCCTGCCCGCCGATGCCATACTGGCCGACGAAGAGGCGCTGCGCCCCTATGAGTGCGACGGCCTGTCGGCCTATCGGCAATTGCCGATGCTGGCGCTGTTGCCGGAAACCGTAGCGCAGGTGCAGCGCATCATGCGCCTTTGCCATGAGCTGCGTGTGCCGGTGGTGGCGCGTGGCGCCGGCACCGGGCTTTCCGGCGGCGCCCTGCCGCGGCAGGACGGCGTGCTGTTGAGCCTCGCCAAATTCAACCGAATCCTGTCCATCGATCCGCTGGCCTGCACCGCACGCGTCCAGCCCGGCGTACGCAATCTCGCCATTTCCCAGGCCGTCGCGCCGGATGGGCTGTTCTATGCGCCCGATCCGTCCTCCCAGATCGCCTGCAGCATCGGCGGCAACGTGGCGGAAAATTCCGGCGGCGTGCATTGCCTGAAATACGGACTGACTGTGCACAACGTGCTCAAGCTCGAAGTGGTGACGGCAGAAGGCGAGCTGCTGACCATAGGTTCCGATGCCCTCGACAGCCCCGGCTATGACCTGCTGGCGTTGCTGCATGGCTCGGAAGGCATGCTGGGCGTGGTGGTGGAAGTGACGGTGAAGCTGCTGCCGCTGCCGGAATGTGTGCAGGTGTTACTGGCCGCGTTCGACCGGATAGAAAATGCCGGACAGGCGGTGGGCGAGATCATCGCCGCCGGCATCGTGCCGGCCGGGCTGGAAATGATGGATCAACTGGCTATCCGTGCCGCCGAGGGTTTCGCCCATGCCGGATACCCCACGGATGCAGAGGCCATTCTGCTGTGCGAGCTGGATGGCGGGGTGGAGGAAGTAGCCGCGCAGGTGCAAGCGGTGCGGCAACTGTTGCTGCGCTCAGGCGCGACCGAGGTGCGCGTGGCGGTTGACGATGCCGACCGCCAGAGACTGTGGAAAGGACGTAAATCCGCGTTTCCCGCCATGGGCCGGCTGGCGCCGGATTACTACTGCATCGACGGCACCATTCCGCGCCGCACGCTGCCGCAGGTATTGCGCCGCATCGGCGAGCTGTCTGCAGAATTCGGCCTGCCGGTCGCCAATGTATTCCATGCCGGCGACGGCAACCTGCACCCGCTCATCCTCTACGATGCCAGCCGCGCAGGCGAACTGGCGCAAGCCGAGGCGCTGGGCGGGCGCATCCTGACGCTGTGCGTGGAGGTGGGCGGCACCATTACCGGCGAACACGGCGTGGGCATGGAGAAGATCGACCAGATGTGCGTGCAGTTCAGGCCGACGGAGCTGGCCCTGTTCCATGCCGTGAAACATGCTTTTGACGCGGATGGTTTGCTCAACCCCGGCAAGGCGGTACCCACCTTGCACCGTTGCGCGGAACTGGGCGCCATGCATGTGCACGGCGGCAGACTTCCACATCCGGAACTGGAGCGGTTCTAGTGAGCGATATGGCGCTGGAGATTGCGCAACAGGTGCGCGCTGCAAGCGTGAAAAACCAGCCGCTGCATGTGCTGGGCGCAGGCAGCCGGCATTTCCTGGGGCGCGCTGCGTACGGTGCGACCCTTTCTGTGGCACCACACCGCGGCATCATGGCTTACGAGCCGCGAGAGATGGTGATCACGGCGCGCGCCGGCACGCTGCTGGCAGAAATCGAGGCGGAACTGGATGCCGGCGGCCAGATGCTGGCATTCGAACCACCGCGTTTTTCCGAGGCATCCACGCTGGGCGGTGCCATCGCCAGCGGCCTGTCCGGCCCGCGCCGCGCTTATGCCGGCGCCGCCAGGGATTTCGTGCTGGGGTGCCGTATCGTCAACGGCAAGGGAGAACTGCTGACCTTCGGCGGGCAGGTGATGAAAAACGTGGCGGGCTACGATGTTTCGCGCCTGATGGTGGGCGCTTACGGCACGCTGGGGGTGCTGCTGGACGTGAGCCTGAAAGTGCTGCCCAAACCGGCGATGAGCCTGACGCTGCGGCAGGAATGCAGCGCACAGCAGGCATTGCGCGAAATGCGCGAGTTGGCAGGGAGACCCTTGCCCATAGACGCCAGTTGCCATCTGGATGGCCAGCTCCATCTGCGGCTGTCGGGTACGCCGCAGGCAGTGGCTGCGGCACGGCGTTCGCTGGGCGGCAAGGAGATGGAAAATGGCGGCGATTTCTGGACTCGTTTGCGCCACCAGCAATTGCCGTTTTTCCAGGACGGGCATGCGCTGTGGCGCTTGTCCGTGCCGGCTGCTTGCGGGCCGTTAGCCTTGGACGGCGACAGCGTAATCGAATGGGGCGGGGCACAACGCTGGCTGAGTACCGATGCGGATGCCGTTCTTGTGCGCGGCATGGCGCAGCAGGCTGGCGGCCACGCCATGCTGTTTCGCGGCGGCGACCGCAATGCGGCGTTCCATCCGCTGCCGGACGGCCTGCTGGCGCTGCATCAACGCGTGAAGCGGGCGTTCGACCCGCACGGCATACTCAATCCCGGTCGCATATATGCGGAGTTTTGATGCAAACCAGCCTCGCTGAAGAATTTCTCGATCGGCCGGAATCTGCAAGGGCGCAGGCCATCCTGCGCGCCTGCGTGCATTGCGGCTTCTGTGCGGCGGCGTGCCCGACCTATCAGCTGACTGGCGACGAACTGGACGGGCCACGCGGGCGCATCTATCTGATCAAGCAGCTGCTGGAAGGCCAGCCGGTGAGCGCGCTGACCCAGGCACACCTGGATCGCTGCCTGAGTTGCGGCGCGTGCGAAACGGTTTGTCCCTCCGGGGTGCAGTACCGGCAATTGCTGGATTTTGGCCGCGACCTGGTGCAAGGCAAAGTACGCCGCCCCTGGCGGGCTGCGCTGTTGCGCAGGCTTTTATTGGAAATATTGCCCGATGCCCGGCGCTTCTCCAGACTGATGAAGCTGGCACGCATACTGCATCCATGGTTGCCACGAGGGCTGCGCAGGCATGTGCAACCCCCGGGCGAGGTCGGGTTGCGGCCGATGCGTGCGCATCCCCGCCGCATGCTGATGCTGGAAGGCTGCGTACAGCCGTCACTGGCGCCGCGTACCAACGCGGCGGCGGCGCGGGTACTTGATCGCCTGGGCATCGGCCTGGTGGCCGCTGAGGAGGCTGGCTGTTGCGGTGCAATCAGCCAGCATCTGGCGGCGGTGGAGCAGGCGCAAGCCCATGCCCGCCGCAACATTGATGCCTGGTGGCCGCAGATAGCAGCGGGGGTGGAGGCAATCGTGACCACTGCCAGCGGTTGCGGCTTGCTGGTGAAGGAGTATGGTCAACTGCTGCAGGACGATCCCCGCTATGCCGAAAAGGCAGCACGGGTAGCCACACTGACCAAGGACCTGGCGGAAGTGCTGGCCGGGGAAAATCTCGAAGCTTTTTCCGCTGCGGGGAATGGCCGCAGGATAGTCTTTCAGTCTCCCTGTTCGATGCAGCACGGGCAGGGGCTGAACGGCGTGGCGGAGGCCATCCTGCGCGGTTGCGGCTATGTGTTGAGCGCGGTGCCGGACAGCCACCAGTGTTGCGGTTCGGCGGGCACCTATTCCATACTGCAACCCAAGCTATCCAAACAACTGCTGAAGCAAAAGCTGACGGCATTGATGACCGGCCAGCCGGAATGCATCGCGACGGCCAACATCGGCTGCCAGATGCACATGGCGCGTCGGGCCAAGGTGCCGGTCAGGCATTGGATCGAATTACTGGAACCATAGGGAGACATCATGACGACTTCTTTCAACCCTCCGCAACGCATCCTCATGGGTCCCGGCCCGTCGGATGTCAGTCCGCGCGTGCTGGCGGCGATGGCGCGGCCTACCATAGGCCACCTCGATCCGCAGTTCGTGGCCATGATGGACGAAGTGAAAGCGTTGCTGCAATACGCTTTCCAGACCAAGAATGAACTCACCATGCCGGTATCCGGGCCGGGCTCGGCCGGCATGGAGACCTGTTTCGTCAACCTGGTGGAGCCGGGCGACAAGGTGATCGTATGCCAGAACGGCGTGTTCGGCGGGCGCATGAAGGAAAACGTCGAGCGCTGCGGCGGCGTGGCGGTGATGGTGCAGGACGAGTGGGGCTGCGCGGTCGATCCCAACAAAGTGGAGGAGGCGCTCAAGGCCAACCCGGATGCCAGGATTGTCGCCTTCGTGCATGCCGAAACTTCCACCGGCGCCCAATCCGACGCGCAGACCATCACCGCGCTGGCGCACCGCCATAGCGCACTGTCGCTGGTGGATACCGTGACCTCGCTGGGCGGCACGCCGCTCAAGGTGGACGAGTGGGGCATAGACGCCATCTATTCCGGCACGCAGAAATGCCTGTCCTGCACGCCGGGGCTGTCGCCGGTGAGTTTCAGCGAGCGTGCCATGGCGGTTATCAAGAACCGCAAGACCAAGGTGCAGAGCTGGTTCATGGATTTGAGCCTGGTGATGGGTTACTGGGGCAGCGGCGCCAAGCGCGCCTACCACCACACCGCGCCGATCAATGCACTGTACGGGCTGCACGAGTCGCTGGTGATATTGCAGGAGGAAGGGTTGGAGCACGCTTGGGCACGCCATCGCAACAACCATCTCGCGCTCAAGGCCGGCATCGAGGCGATGGGCATGTCTTTCGTGGTGAAGGAGCAGGACCGGCTGCCGCAACTCAACGCCATCCGCATCCCGCAAGGGGTGGACGATGCTGCGGTACGCCGTATGCTGCTGGACGATTACGGCCTGGAAATCGGCGCAGGGCTGGGTGCCATGGCCGGCAATATCTGGCGCATCGGCCTCATGGGACACGCCAGCAACGCGCGCAACGTGCTGGTTTGCCTTGCCGCACTGGAGGATGTGCTGACCCAGTTGCAGGCGCCGATCAATCCCGGGGCGGCAGTGTCCGCCGCGCGTACGGTGCTGTTCGCCGCGTAAGCGGCGGTGCGCTGAACTTGCCGCTATGCCTTGCGGTCAATGCTGTATGAACGCTTATTGGATGATCTTAGGCACCCCATGTTGAGCAAGGCTATTCCTGTCGTTGCCCTCTTCGTTGCCGCCGCGGCTTTTGCCGATGCGGCTGTCGAGCCGGCGCTACCTAACGTGGAGGACAATATCCACGCCATGGACACCGATCATAACGGCATGGTATCGGTGAGCGAAGTGCGTGCCTACCTCGAAGCCAGGCACGGCAAGAATTATGAGAAAGCTTTGCTGGATGACCTCGAGGCGAAGGCGGTAGGCAAGAGTTGCGCGTCGCCGTTTAGCCGGTCTTTATACTGAATCCTGATGCGTTTTGATTCTCATAGGGGTTTTAAGAAATACTCTGCCCCATCACAATGACGCCAGCTCCGCTATAATTACGCTCTCCGCTAATTTCCGGAATTTCCATGCTGAACGCCTATCGTGAACATGCTGCCGAGCGCACTGCGCTTGGCCTGCCGCTGCTGCCGCTGGATGCGGAACAAACTGCCGCGCTGATCGAGTTGCTGAAAGCGCCGCCTGTCGGCGAGGAACAAACGCTGCTCGATTTGCTGGAAAACCGTGTGCCGGCGGGTGTGGACCAGGCCGCCTACGTCAAGGCCGCCTTTCTTGCCGATGTTGCTCAAGGCAAGGCGAGTTCCAGGCTGCTGTCGCGCGAACAGGCGGTGCAGCTGCTGGGCACCATGCTGGGCGGTTACAACGTACCGGCGCTGGTGGCGTTGCTGGAGACTGACCTGGCCACGCAGGCGGTGGCTGCACTGTCGCACACCATCCTGATGTTCGACGCTTTCCACGATGTGGCGGAAAAGGCCAGGGCCGGCAATGCGGCGGCACAACAACTGCTGCAATCCTGGGCCGACGCCGAGTGGTTCAACAACCGCAAGCCGCTGCCGCAGCAAATCCAGTGCGTCGTGTTCAAAGTGCCGGGCGAAACCAATACCGATGATCTCTCGCCCGCGCAGGAAGCCTGGTCGCGGCCCGATATTCCGCTGCACGCCAAGGCCATGCTGGTGAGCAAGATGCCGGACGGGCTGGCGACCATAGCGCAACTCAAGGCCAAAGGCCTGCCGCTGGCTTATGTGGGCGACATCGTCGGCACCGGCTCCTCGCGCAAGTCCGCCATCAACTCGGTGCAGTGGCATATGGGCGAGGACATCCCGCACATCCCCAACAAGCGTACCGGCGGCATCGTGCTGGGCGGCAAGATCGCGCCCATCTTCTTCAACACCGCCGAGGATTCCGGCGCGCTGCCGATCCAGTGCAGCGTGGAAAAGATGGCGATGGGCGACGTCATTACCATCCACCCGTACGCAGGCAAGGTCACCGATGCCGCAGGCGAGGTCATCAGCACGTTCGAACTGGCGCCGCTCACCATGCCGGACGAAGTACGCGCCGGCGGCCGCATTCCGCTCATCATCGGGCGCGGATTGACGACCAAAGCGCGCGAGACACTTGCGCTTGCGCCATCCGACGTGTTCATCCAGGCGCATCCCGTGGCTGATTCCGGCAAGGGTTTTACGCTGGCGCAGAAAATGGTGGGCCGTGCCTGCGGCGTCAAAGGCATACGCCCCGGCGCCTACTGTGAACCGAAAATTACCACGGTGGGGTCGCAGGATACCACCGGCGCCATGACGCGCGACGAACTGAAGGAACTCGCTTGCCTCGGCTTCTCCGCCGACCTGGTGATGCAGAGCTTCTGCCACACCGCCGCCTATCCCAAGCCGGTGGACATCAAGCTGCAGCATGAACTGCCGGAATTCATGTCCAGCCGCGGCGGCGTGGCGTTGCGCCCCGGCGACGGCATCATCCATTCCTGGCTGAACCGCATGCTGCTGCCGGATACCGTCGGCACCGGCGGCGATTCGCATACCCGTTTCCCCATCGGCATCTCGTTCCCCGCCGGCTCCGGGCTGGTGGCTTTCGCCGCCGCCATGGGCGCGATGCCGCTGGATATGCCGGAATCCGTGCTGGTGCGCTTCAAGGGCGACATGCAGCCCGGCATCACCTTGCGCGACCTGGTCAACGCCATTCCCTATGCGGCCATTCAACAAGGCGAATTGACGGTCGGCAAGCAGGGCAAGAAGAATGTATTCAATGGCCGCATTCTGGAGATCGAAGGGCTGCCCGACCTCAAGGTGGAACAGGCGTTCGAGTTTGCCGACGCCTCTGCGGAACGTTCCGCCAACGGCTGTACCGTGCGCCTGAACCAGGAGCCGGTGATCGAATATCTGCGTTCCAACATTGCTCTGCTGGAAAACCTCATCGCCAACGGCTATCAGGATGCGCGTACCCTGCGCCGCCGTATCGAGGGCATGCAGGCATGGCTGGCCGACCCGCAGTTGCTGCAGCCGGATGCCGATGCCGAATATGCCTACGTGCTGGACATTGATCTTAACGAGATCAAGGAGCCGCTGGTGGCCTGTCCCAACGATCCGGACGACATCCAGCCGCTCTCCGCGGTGGCCGGCGACAGGGTGGACGAAGTGTTCATCGGCAGTTGCATGACCAATATCGGCCACTATCGCGCCGCGGCCAAGGTGCTGGACGATGCCGGGCTGATTCCGACCAGGCTATGGATTGCTCCGCCGACGCGCATGGATGAGGCCGAGCTGCGCGAAGAGGGGGTCTATGCCGTGTTCGGCCGCGCCGGCGCGCGCACCGAGGTGCCGGGCTGCAGCCTGTGCATGGGCAATCAGGCGCGTGTGGCGGACAAGGCCACGGTGTTTTCCACCAGCACCCGTAATTTCGATAACCGCATGGGCAAGGATGCCCGCGTTTATCTGGGTTCCGCCGAGCTTGCCGCGGTATGTGCGCGGCTGGGAAAAATGCCGACGGTCGAGGAATATCTGGCGACGGTGGGAGACAAGCTCTCCAAGGATGCCGGCACTATTTACCGCTACCTCAATTTTGACCGGATGCCCGAATACGCGCCGAAGAAAGTGATCCCGATAGTCGAAGCCGGCGCCTGATGCAGGCTTGATGACGTTCCGCCACCAACGCCCCTCACGGGGCGTTGGTTTTTGTGTCGCTTCAGTCCACGCCCTGGCTGGTCAGATACTCTTCATAGTTGCCGGTGTAGTCGATGACCTGATCGGCACGGATTTCCAGAATGCGCGTCGCCAGCGAACTCACGAACTCGCGGTCGTGTGAGACGAAGACGAGCGTGCCCTTGTACTTTTCCAGCGCGGTATTGAGCGATTCGATGGATTCCATGTCCATGTGATTGGTCGGCTCGTCCATCAGCAGCACGTTGGGGCGTTGCAGCATCAGCTTGCCGAACAGCATGCGCCCCTGTTCCCCGCCGGACAGCACGCGCACCGGCTTTTTCACGTCGTCGCCGGAGAACAGCAGGCGGCCCAGCATGCTGCGCACCACCTGGTCGTCGTCGGTGGCGCGTGTCCACTGCTGCATCCATTCGCCCAGCAACAGCTCCTTGCTGAAATCCGCGGCATGATCCTGCGCGAAGTAGCCGATATTGGCTTTTTCCGCCCATTTCACGCTGCCGTGGTCGGGCGCGAGGTCGTTGGCCAGGCAGCGCAGCAGGGTGGTTTTGCCGATGCCGTTTTCGCCGATGATGGCGACGCGCTCGCCGGCCTCGATCTGCAGGCTGAGGTCATTGAATAATACGCGGTCGAAACCTTTGCTCAGGTTCTTCACCTCCACCGCCTGACGGTGCAGTTTTTCGCGCTCGTCGTATTCGAAGCGGATGAAGGGATACTGGCGGCTGGAAGGCTTGATGTCCTCGATTTTGATCTTTTCGATCTGCCTGGCGCGGGAAGTCGCCTGGCGCGCCTTGGAAGCATTGGCGGAGAAGCGGCGCACGAATTCCTGCAAGTCGGCGACCTTTTCCTTGGCCTTGGCGTTGTCGGAGACCTGCTGCGCCCGCGCCTGGGTGGAGGCTTCCATGTAGTCGTCGTAGTTGCCCGGGTAGATGGTCAGCTTGCCGTAGTCCATGTCTGCCACGTGCGTACACACCTGGTTGAGGAAGTGCCGGTCGTGCGAAATGATGATCATGGTGCAGGTGCGGTTGTTGAGTACGTCTTCCAGCCAGCGGATGGTGTTGATATCGAGGTTGTTGGTGGGCTCGTCCAGCAGCAGCACGTCAGGATTGGAGAACAGCGCCTGCACCAGCAGCACGCGCAGCTTCCAGCCGGGCGCCACGGCGCTCATGGGGCCGCTGTGTTTATCGATGGGGATGCCCACGCCCAGCAGCAGTTCGCCGGCGCGCGCTTCCGCCGTGTAGCCGTCGTATTCGGCGAACTCCGATTCCAGCTCCGCGGCCTTCATGTAATCATCCTCGGTGGCGTCGGGGTTGGCGTAGATCGCGTCGCGCTCCTGCATCACGCGCCACATCTGTTCGTGGCCCATCATTACCACGTCCAGCACGCGCACGTCTTCATAGCCGAACTGGTCCTGCTTCAGCCATGCCATGCGTTCATTGGCATCCAGCGAGACATTGCCGGCGGTGGGTTCTAGTACGCCGGCGAGGATTTTCATGAAGGTGGACTTGCCGCAGCCGTTGGCGCCGATCAGGCCGTAGCGGTTGCCTTCGCCGAACTTGACGGAGACGTTTTCGAACAGGGGCTTGGCGCCGAACTGTATGGTGAGGTTACTGGTGATAAGCAAAGTAATATTCCTGGGACGTCGGTGTTTACGGTGCGGGCCGGAATCGGGATGAGGCGTTCCGGACGCAAGAGGCAGGCTCTAACAAACCCGATAAAAATCGGGTGGCAATTCTACCACATTACGCAATATCGTAATGGAGTCCGATGATTTCAAGTTCCATGTCGCCGACAGGACGGCGCCATTTGACGACATCGCCGACGCGCGCGCCGACCAGCGCGCGGGCCAGCGGGGAAACCCAGCTCACCTTGTTTTTCGCAACGTCGGCTTCGTCTTCGCCGACGATGGCAAATTCATGCTGCTCGCCTTCCTCGTCTTCCACGCTGACTATGGCGCCGAAACGCACTTCATTGGCGGGCTGTGCGGCGAGATCCACCACCATGGCGCTTTCCAGCCGGGCAGAATAATAGCGCAGGTCGCGTTCGACTTCAGCTTTTTGTTGCAACGCGAAGGGATCGTCCTTTCTGGCGATCAGTTGGCGACGCAGCGCTTCCAGCCGGGTTGCTTGTTCTTGCAGTTGCTTGAAGCCGGTCGGCGTGACGTAGTTGGGATGCGGGCTGATCGGGCGCTCGATGAGTTCATCGCCGGCCAGCTCGAACTTGTCCTCGTTGAGGAAGGCGCGGCTCACCGTTTAGAGATCAATGAAATCTACCAGCTGGCCGCTGGTGGCCCGTAGCCGCGCGCTGAGCATGCGTGCGACGAGGCGCAGCAGGCGCACCCCGAGCACCGGATTGTCGTCAACGCAATTTCGGAAATTCTCACGGCTCATGAGCAGGAATATGCTTTCGGTCTCCGCGACGATGCTTGCGGAGTAAGGGAAATCGTCAATCAGCGAGATTTCCCCGAAAATCCTGCCCGGTGGGATGGTGGTAAGCCACTTGATCGAACTGTCACTGCCTTCCTTGTAGACGTTGACGCGACCGTCTATCAGCACGCACAGATAGCTATTACGCTCGCCCTCGCGAAAAATGGTTGCGCCTGCGGGCACGCGATAAGCTTTCATGTGCTTGGCGAGGATTTCGATGTCGGCGTGCACGAAATTCTCAAAACTTTTGGCTTGCCCCAGCATGTTGCACATGGTGTCGTGGAAGGACGGGCCGTCACCAATCTGTTCCAGATTGTCCGGCAGCGGTATGGAGTGCAGTCGTTTCTGTTCCATGCGTGATTTCCTTGGGTTTCCGCTCGATGATGAATTATGTGTACAACGTCGTTCGAGGGCGAATTCTGTTGATTTACACGATCAATACTACGCAACGCACAGCGTTAATGCAATGCTGCGCGTGGGTAGGCCGCTGCTGTATTCGCTGACAGATCCTGGCAACCATCAACCACGCAAAGTTGTTGGGCTCAGAACCCCGCTTGAGGTATCCTGCAATCAAGGAAGCAACTGCACGAGGCAGAAGCTGTCATGACCGCACCAAAAATCAGGAAAGTCGTGCCCAAACCGGCTTCCCACGCCAAGCGAGTTTTCGCTACGTGGGCACCCGGCCCGGAAGAGCGCTATCAAATGGTTCAGGTGGCGGCCTACTTTATCGCCCAGCGCGATGGCTTCAAAGGCAACCAGATGGAGTACTGGGCTGCGGCCGAAGACCACATCAGCTTGATGCTGGCCTTGAGGGCGAGCCAGGAAAAGCTTCAAATCATCATAGATACCGCTCTGGATGCCGTGGTGCTGATGGATGCCGAGGGGCTCATCACCCACTGGAGCAGCCATGCGGAGAGCATCTTTGGCTGGCCTCGCGAGGAGGCGGTCGGACAGGCGCTGCATGAAACGATCATTCCGCCGCGCTATCGCAAAGCGCATGTGCGCGGTCTGGAACGTTTTCTGGCATCCGGCAAGGGGCGGGTGCTGAATGCGCGGGTCGAGTTTTCTGCGCTGCATCGGGATGGCCACGAATTTTCCGTCGAGTTGTCTATCGTCCCGATCAAGATGGCGGACAAGTATGAGTTCAGCGCCTTCATCCGCGACATTACCGAACGCAAACGCATGGAAGAAGCCTTGCGCGAGAGTGAGGAGCGCTGGAAATTTGCCCTGGAAGTGGCCGGCGATGGAGTGTGGGACTGGGACATCAAGACCAACGAAGTGCTGTTTTCAAAACGCCTGAAGAAAATGCTGGGCTACGCAGAGGATGAGGAGAAGCACCGCCTGGAAGACTGGGAGGCACGTATTCATCCCGAGGACAAGGCACATGTGATGGCGGGCGTGTGGGCCTGCATCGACGGCAATAAGCCCAGCTACGTCAGTGAGTATCGCCTGTTACTCAAGAATGGCAGCTGGAAATGGATACTTGCCCGCGGCATGCTGGTCAGCCGTACCACAGGCGGCAAGCCATCGCGCATGATAGTCACGCACACGGACATCACCGAACTCAAAGCCGTGGAGGAATACGAACGCCACCTGGCGCAACATGATGTGCTTACCAACCTGCCCAACCGGTCGCTGTTCAGCGACCGCCTGCAGCAGGCGCTTGCCGCCGCCAAGCGGGATAAAGAGCATCTGGCGGTGCTATTCCTCGACCTCGACAAGTTCAAGCCGGTCAATGACGCATTCGGCCACTCCGTTGGCGATTTGCTGCTGAAGGACGCGGCGCAACGCATGCAGGATAGTGTGCGCGAATCCGATACTGTGGCGCGCATCGGCGGCGACGAGTTTGTCGTGTTGTTGCCCGCCATCGAGGAGGAGCGGGATGCGCTGGTGGTCGCGGAGAAGATCCGCGAGGCCCTCAACCAGCCTTTTGAACTGGCGGGGCAAAGCCTCAGCATTTCATCAAGCACGGGCATTGCCATCTATCCTGAACATGGCGGCGACGAACTGCAACTGTCAAAAAACGCCGACACAGCCATGTACCGTGCCAAGGAAAGTGGCCGCAACAAGGTGCTACTATTCCAGCCGGGGATGCAGGGAGATAATCCGTAATGAAGTTGATCATTGGCCTGGTTGCAGTTTTTGCCTCCATAGTGGGCGGCTATCTATTGGAGGGAGGGCATCTCCTGGCGTTGTTTCAGCCGGCGGAGCTGCTGATTATCGGGGGCGCTGCACTGGGGGCTTTTTTCATCGCCAACCCCGTCCATGTGATCAAGGATGTCTATGCAAAAGTTCCCGCCCTGTTGCAGGGTTCGCTGTACAACAAGCAGAGCTATATGGACGTGTTGGGGCTGATGTACACCCTGTTTTCCAAGATCCGCAAAGACGGGGTCATTGCCATCGAGCGCGAAATTGACAGCCCGGAACAGAGCGCCATATTCAACGAGTACCCGACAGTCCTGAACAACAAGCACGCGACGGCTTTCATCTGTGATTATTTCCGCCTGATGGTGAACGGCAACATGAACACATTCGAAATCGAGAATCTGATTGATGTCGATCTGGAATGCCACCATGAGGCCATGCATAGCCCGGTGACAGCCCTTGCATCGGTCGCGGACGCGTTGCCGGCATTCGGGATTGTGGCGGCTGTGATGGGCGTGGTCATTACCATGGGCGCTATCGGCGGCGAGGTGGCCATACTCGGACACAAGGTGGCGGCGGCCCTGGTGGGTACGTTTCTGGGGGTACTGCTGTCCTACGGCGTTGTCGGGCCGATGGCCGCCTCGCTGAACAGCCGGGCCGAGGAGGAAAGCAGATTTTTTACCTGCATCAAGACCTGTTTTATCGCTTCCATGAATGGCTATCCCCCGCAAATCTCCGTTGAATTCGGCAGGATGGCGCTGCTTCCTCACATCCGCCCAAGTTTTCTGGAGCTTGAGGAGTACGTCAAGAGCCGCAAGTTGAAGAAGTAGCCCCCACGCTTACCTGCGTGATGTCATTCCCACTCGATCGTGGCCGGCGGCTTGCCGGAGATGTCGTACACCACGCGGTTGATGCCGCGCACTTCGTTGATGATGCGGTTGGATACCTTGCCTAACAGCGTATAGGGCAGTTCCGCCCAGTGCGCGGTCATGAAATCCTCGGTCTGCACCGCGCGCAGCGCAACCACGTATTCATAGGTGCGGCCGTCGCCCATGACGCCCACGCTTTTTACCGGCAGGAATACGGCAAACGCCTGCGAAGTGCGTTCGTACCATCCAGATGCACGCAACTCCTCGATGAAGATGGCATCCGCGCGGCGCAGCAGCTCGGCATATTCATGTTTGACTTCGCCCAGAATGCGCACGCACAGGCCGGGGCCGGGGAAGGGGTGGCGGTACACCATGGCGTGCGGCAAACCGAGTGCCACGCCCAGCTCGCGCACCTCGTCCTTGAACAGTTCGCGCAGCGGTTCCAGCAACTTCAAATGCAGCGTCTCCGGCAGGCCGCCCACATTGTGGTGGCTCTTGATGGTGTGCGCTTTCTTGGTTTTAGAGCCGGCGGATTCGATCACATCCGGGTAGATGGTGCCTTGCGCCAGCCATTTGGCTTGCGGCAGCTTGTGCGATTCGCGCTGGAAGATTTCGACGAACACGCGGCCGACGATCTTGCGCTTGATTTCCGGGTCGCTCTCGCCGGCCAGCTGACCGAGGAACTCGTCGCCGGCACTGACATGGATGACCTTAACGCCGAGATGGTCGGCAAAGGTCTGCATCACATGCTCGGCCTCGTCCAGGCGCAGCAGGCCGTTGTCCACGAACACGCAGGTGAGCTGGTCGCCGATGGCGCGGTGAATCAGCGCGGCAGCGACAGAAGAATCCACCCCGCCGGACAGACCCAGGATGACCTGATCCTTACCCACTTCGGAGCGGATGCGGCCCACGGCTTCCTCGATGTAGTCGGGCATGTTCCAGTCATTGCCGCAACCGCAGATATCGTGCACGAAGCGTTGCAGGATGGCCTTGCCTTGCAGCGTGTGGGTGACTTCCGGGTGGAACTGCACGGCGTAGAAGCGGCGCGCCTCGTCCGCCATGCCGGCGATGGGCGTGGCGGCATTGCTGGCGATGATCTTGAAGCCGGGCGGCAGTTCGGTCACCTTGTCGCCATGGCTCATCCACACGTCCATCAAGCCGTGGCCTTCGTCGTTGCTGCGGTCCTCAATATCACGGAACAGCGCGGAATGGCCATGCGCGCGGATTTCCGCATAGCCGAATTCGCGGTGCGCGGCATTTTCCACCTTGCCGCCCAGCTGCGCTGCCATGGCCTGCATGCCATAGCAAATGCCCAGTACCGGCACGCCGAGCGTAAACACGGCATCGGGCGCTTTCGGCGTTTCTTCCTCATACACCGAGTTAGGCCCGCCGGACAGGATGATGCCTGCCGGGTTGAACGTGCGGATGAAATCGTCGCTCACATCCCACGGATGCAGTTCGCAGTAGACATTGGCTTCGCGCACGCGGCGCGCGATCAGCTGCGTGTACTGGGAGCCGAAGTCGAGGATGAGGATTTTTGTATGGGCAGTCATTAGTCGTTAGTCGTAAGACGTAAGTTGATCGTCGCTAGTTGGAAGTCAGAGACTTCTGTAGCCCTTTGAGCATTTTTGCGATTTCTTCGGACTGCTGAAGAATCGGTTCAGTGTCTTTGTCGGTCAAGTAACCAAGGCGCTGGGCCAATATGATTTGGGTTTCCAGTTCAGCCAATGAGCCCAGTGCGATAGCAAGAAAATGTCTAAATTCCTTATGAGAACTCCGCGCCTGTCCTTCCGCAATGTTGGAGGGGATGGAAATCGCCGCGCGTTGCAACTGGCTGGCTAACCCATAAAGCTCATGGCGGGGAAAGTCGGCAGAGCTTTTATACACCGTCTCCGCCAAGCCCATCGCCAGTTGCCAGACCTTAAGGTCGCGATAACCCGCCATCAGCCATGCTCCAGAACCAACAACTTACGACTTTTGACTTACGACTTCCAGCTATTCAATGTGATAATTCGGCGCTTCCTTGGTGATCTGCACATCGTGTACGTGCGATTCGCGGATGCCGGCGGAGGTGATTTCCACGAACTGTGCCTTGGTGCGCATGTCGTCGATGCTGGCGCAACCTACGTAGCCCATGGAGGCGCGCAGGCCGCCCATCAACTGGTGGATCACGGCGAGCACGCTGCCTTTGTACGGCACGCGGCCTTCCACACCTTCCGGCACCAGCTTGTCCAGGTTGCCTTCGCCTTCCTGAAAGTAACGGTCGCTGGAGCCTTTTTGCATCGCGCCCAGACTGCCCATGCCGCGGTAGGATTTGTACGAGCGGCCCTGGAACAGCTCGATCTCGCCGGGTGCTTCCTCGGTGCCGGCGAACAATCCGCCCAGCATGACTGAATTGGCGCCGGCGGCGATGGCCTTGGAAATATCGCCGGAGTAACGCACGCCGCCGTCCGCGATGAACGGAACGCCGGTACCCGCCAGCGCTTCGGCGACATTGCTGATGGCGGTGATTTGCGGCACACCGACCCCGGCCACGATGCGCGTGGTGCAGATGGAACCGGGACCGATGCCGACCTTGACGCCGTCCGCGCCATGATCGACCAGCGCTTTGGCAGCCTCAGCCGTGGCGATGTTGCCGCCGATGACTTGTACCAGCGGGAAATTCTTCTTGATCCACTCGACGCGCGACAGCACGCCCTGCGAATGGCCGTGCGCGGTGTCCACCACGATGACGTCGACGCCGGCTTCCACCAGCGCGGCGACGCGCTCTTCGGTGCCATCGCCCACACCCACGGCAGCGCCGGCACGCAGGCGGCCCTTGCCATCCTTGGAGGCGAACGGGTGCTCTCTGGATTTGAGGATGTCCTTCACCGTGATCAGCCCGCACAGGTCGAAATCGTCGTTGACCACCAGCACGCGCTCCAGCCGGTGCTTGTGCAGCAGTGCCATGGCCTCTTCGCGCGGCGCGCCTTCGCGCACCGTGACCAGCCGCTCGCGCGGCGTCATGATGTTTCTGACCGGCTGATCGAGGTTGGTTTCGAAGCGCAGGTCGCGGTTGGTGACGATGCCGACCACCTTCTGCCCATCCACCACCGGCAGGCCGGAAATCTTGTGCAGACGGGTCAGCGTGAGCACGTCGCGCACCGACATGTCCTGCGTGATGGTGACCGGGTCGTTGACGACGCCGCTCTCGTAACGCTTGACGCGCGCCACCTGCGCAGCCTGCTGTCTCGGCTCCATGTTCTTGTGGATGATGCCGATGCCACCTTCCTGCGCCAGCGCGATCGCCAGCGGCGCTTCCGTCACCGTGTCCATGGCGGCGGATACCAGCGGAATGTTCAGGCTGATGGTGCGGGTAAACTGAGTGGCGAGACTGACGTCGCGCGGCATTACGTTGGAATGTGCGGGAACCAGCAGCACATCGTCAAAAGTCAGCGCTTTCTGCAACAGACGCATACACTACCCCTTCTGGCAAAAAGCAATTATACCGGGCGCGGCGCTTCGGGTAAATCCACCGTGGCCTTAGCCCGGACATTGACGTGGCGAAGCGCCGCGGTTACTGTTTGGTTATTGTTGAATCCGGAGTGGAATGCCCGATGAGAAAATTACTGCTAAGCACCGTGCTGATTGGCCTGTGCCTATCGGCCCAGGCCGAAACCTACAAGTGCGTGGCAGGCGGCAAGGTGCGCTATACCAATCGGATGCCGGGCGCCAACGACAAGTGCAGTGCGGTATTCGCGCGCAAACTGCCGACAGCGGCACCTGCTGCCGTGCCTGCTACAGAGGAAGGCAAAGCCGCCACTGAGAATGACACAGCCAAGGCACCTGCAGCCAAATCCCCCGGAGAGAAAACGCTGGCAGACAAGGCGCTGGAAGATAAATTGAAAAAGGCGAGCGCTGAAGAGGCCGAGAAGAAAAACGAGGTAAAAGAGGCGCAGCAAAAGGCCAAACAGCAGAACTGCAAGAACGCGAAAACGAATGTGGCTACCCTACAAGTGGGTAGGGTGTCACGCGTGAACGAGAAAGGGGAAAAATATTTCCTCGACGACGCGACAATTGCGAAAGAGCTGGAACAGGCAAATAAAGAGGTCGAAAAGTGGTGCGGCGAGTGACCTTGCTGCAATTATAGCCAGACGAGCTAGACGCTTTCTTCGCCGCCCGCTTCGCTTCCACCTTTTTTCATGCCTTTGCCTTCAGCCGCGCGCTGGCGGCGCACCTCCTTGGGGTCGGCGATCAGCGCGCGGTAGATTTCCACGCGATCCTTTTCGCGCAGCACCGTATCCAGCTTGGCGAGCTTGCCGAACACGCCGACCTTGGCCTGGCTCAGGTCGATGTCCGGGAACTGTTGCAGGATGTTGCTGGCGCGGATGGCCTGTTCCGCCGTGGTGCCTGCCGCCACTTTCAGCGGGATGATGCTCTGCTTTTCCGGCAGGGCGTAGGCGACTTCCACCAGGATTTCATTGCTCGTTTTCACTTGAGTACCTTTTCTGCGCGTTCGACGAATGCATCCACAAACGTGTTGGCGATATGGCTGAACACGGGTGCGATCAGCTTCTCCAGCAGATGGCTGGAAAACTCGTAGTTTAGCCTGAATTCGATTTTGCAGGCATCCTCGGCCAGCGGCGTGAAGCGCCAGATGCCCTCCATGCTGTGAAACGGGCCGTCCACCAGCTTGATGTCCATGAAGGTGGGGAACTGCTTGGTGTTTTCTGTGGTGAAATTCTGCCTGATGCCGTGATAGTCGATATGCAGCGTGGCAACGGTGGCTTTGTCATCACGGTGTTTCAAATCCGTGCCGCCGCACCAGGGCAGGAACTCCGGATAGCGTTCGACCGCATCCACCAGGCCGAACATCTGCGCGGCGGAATGGCTGACCAGCACTGATTTTTCGACTTGCGCCATGAGAATCGACCGCTTGCGTTAAAATGCCAATTCTAAAGCATAGCCCTAAAGCATAACCACACACCATGAGCATCGCCCAAAACAAGAAGGCATTCCACGACTACTTCATCGAAGAGAAGTTCGAGGCCGGCATCGTGCTCGAAGGCTGGGAAGTCAAGGCCATCCGCGACGGGCGCGTGCAGCTCAAGGAAGCCTACGTCATCATCCAGCACGGCGAAATCTACCTCATCGGCTGCCATATCACCGCGCTGGGCTCGGCCTCCACCCATGTGCGTCCGGATGCCACCCGCACCAGAAAGCTGCTGCTGCACAGCGAGGAAATCGCCAAGCTCATCGGCAAGGTGGAACGCTCCGGCTACACGCTGGTGCCGCTCGACATGCACTACCTGCGGGGACGGGTGAAGGTCGAGATCGGGCTGGCCAAGGGCAAGAAGCAGTACGACAAGCGGGCTGTGGAAAAAGATCGCGACTGGGAGCGCGAAAAAGGCCGCTTGATGCGCCATGCCAAATAGGCGCGTATAATTAACACGCTGACGTCAGAACTCAAGGGAACTAAGCCCGACGGCGTCAGTCAGAGTAGTCTCTGGGGGCGACCCGGCTTCGACGTGGGTTGCAAAGCAGAGTAGGGCATACCGAGGACCAGTTACCTCGTAAATACATCTGGAAAAGTCTAGTCGCAAACGACGAAAACTACGCTCTAGCCGCTTAATCCGGCTGGACTCTGCACCACTTCTCCCGTGGGGTGGGTGGGGAAACCCATCGCAGAGTCATATACACGGGATACGTGTCGTACAGGGTTGCTTTGTACGCCATTAAATCCAAGGCAACTCGCCTTGCCTCAGCCCGCCGGTTGGCGGTTGCAAGGTTAAATTAAACAGCCAGGCTAAGTATGTAGAACTGCCTGTAGAGTGCTTGCGGACGGGGGTTCGATTCCCCCCGCCTCCACCAATAACCTGTTCTAAAAAGTCCAAAGAAGTACACGAAACCCGCCACAGTGCGGGTTTTTTGTTGCCTTTTCGTCCCGTAGCGTTTAATCTTGTACAGCTAAATCCGTTGGTGTTTGTTGGTTTATTTCTGGCATACACACCAACATTGTGAATCAGACACCAACAAATTGGGGTGATCATGGCTCTGACTGAATTGCAGGTACTCAAGGTTAAACCACAAGCTAAGCCTTGCAAGCTATCAGACGGCGGCGGGTTGTTTCTATTGGTGGCAGCTACTGGAGGCAAGTTGTGGAAATACTCTTACCGATTTGGCGGTAAGCAGAAAACGCTTGCTCTAGGCAAGTATCCAGACACTGGCCTAAAAGATGCGAGGGAGAAACATGCTAATGCTCGTAAATTGTTAGCGCAAGGTATTGACCCCAGCGAGAATCGCAAAGCAGAAAAAGCTGCTGGAGTTGATCGTGCAGCCAACAGTTTTGAGGTAATTGCCAGAGAGTGGTACTCCAAGAATGCTACAAGCTGGAATGAATCACACGGTGTGCGGATTATCCGAAGGTTCGAGCGTGATATTTTTCCGTGGATTGGTGGCAAGCCTATTGCTGATCTGACCGCACCTGATCTGCTGTCAGTGGTTAGGCGCATTGAATCCAGGGGGGCTGTAGAGACGGCGCATAGGGGTTTGCAGAACTGTGGGCAAGTGTTGCGCTACGCCGTGGCAACGGGAAGAGCTTTAAGGGACGTTTCTGTTGATTTGCGGGATGCCTTAACGCCTGCAATAGGCAAGAATCTTGCGGCGGTCACAGAGCCGGCACAAGTCGCACCTATGCTGCGGGCTTTTGATGGTTATGAAGGTAGTTTTGTCGTCAAGTGTGCATTGCGACTAGCCCCGCTGGTGTTTGTGCGACCAGGTGAGTTGCGGCGTGCTGAATGGGCAGACATTGATCTGGATAATGCAGAATGGCGGTATCTTGTAACTAAGACCAAAACCCCACATATCGTGCCGCTATCCCGTCAAGCTGTGGAAATTCTGATAGAACTGAAAGCACTAACGGGCGATGGTCAATACGTTTTCCCCGGCGCTAGGAGCAACGGTAGGCCAATGAGTGACAACGCAATCTTAGCTGCAATGCGGCGCATGGGGATAGCTAAAGATGAAATGAGTGGGCATGGTTTCCGTGCAATGACTCGTACAATCATGGATGAGGTATTAAATATTCGGGTTGATCTTATTGAGCATCAGCTAGCACATGCCGTCAAAGACCCGAACGGAAGGGCCTATAACCGTACTGCACACTTGCCAGAGCGTAAGAAAATGATGCAGCTATGGGCTGATTATCTGGATAGTCTGAAAGCTGGTGGCAAAGTTGTTACGGGGAAGTTTGGTAAAGTGACATGAATACTTAACCAATAATAAGCAACGCAAGGAGTTTTATTGATGGCCGAATCGAGGTTAGTACGAGATTATTATCCATTAGCTAAAGCAGCAGAACTTCTGGACTGCGAAGATAACGACCTCATCCATTTGGCTGCGAATGGGGGAGTCCAGTTGTTTGTATTAGCCGATAACTGGGTGGCCAAGAGAATTTATCAATATGATTATTCGATAGTGCCTGGAGATGACCTCCAAACTTACCTGAAACCTATCTATCGAGGTCCGACCCCACCGGAAAAGCCCGATGCACACGACCCAGACTATGCTGTGAAAAATGCTAAGTGGTTTTTAAATCATGACTGCCAAGATATTGCAATCGGCAACATGGTTGATTACAGAAAGCATGGAAAATACAGGATCATGTATGAAATGACGTTTGATGGCCCCGTACCAGTAGCAAAGAAATGCTTTGAGGAATACCGTATCAGACCGGAAACGGCAAAGATAGAAATCGATATGTATCGATATTGTTTATCTCGTCACTGGGATGCAGCCGGTGAAGCTCAGAATATGTTTCTTATCCCTGAAAATGAACCATTAGTTCAAGATGCGTTTAACAGCGGGGAATTGGTGGTCTTAACCGAAAATATTAAGCGGCTACAGGAAGGTGAAACTAGCCCAGATCCAAAAGCTGAAGCGGTGAACTCTAAACGACTAGCATCACTGCTAAAATTTATTATCGGAATGGCAGTGAGCATTTATAAATACGATCCTGCTAAAAAAAATAATGCCCTTCAGGAAATCATGCAAGACCTTGACAGTGTGGGTGTAGGTCTTGATGCCCAGACAATCCGAGATATATTAAAAGAAGCTGCCACACATCTCCCCCCAACCCCGCATAAATCCTAGCCTTAAAACCGAAACTCCAAACTTCGGTTTAGGCTATTTCACTTCGGCCAACAGGCCAGTCTCCTAGGTCATCATGACCACACTTTCCGCACGCATCTAAATCTGTTCAGGCATGACCGAGATGATTTCATCTTATGCGGAAGGGGGTCGTGTTAGAACCTATCTAAGTTGGAGAAATACAAATGCAACACAATCAAGGCAATTCTCTAGTAGTACTAAGGGGGCGTGCTGTTACAGCAAAAGTGGGGCTTTCCCGTTCCACTATATATAGCCTGATGAAGGCGGGTTCGTTTCCAAAGCCTATTCACCTTTCTCCTAGGACTAGCGGCTGGTTGGAGTCA
>Ga0163199_1000182_pt1 | contig 40437 bp, 32 predicted proteins | sample PL_2010_150m_FD_113537 | JGI IMG/M metagenome (GOLD analysis project Ga0163199, IMG submission 113537) | Freshwater microbial communities from Powell Lake, British Columbia, Canada to study Microbial Dark Matter (Phase II) - PL_2010_150m | ecosystem: Environmental > Aquatic > Freshwater > Lake ...
GGCGACTGGCGTGCCGGCTGCCCTGACAGCACCGCTTTGAAGGCCTTCAGATCGACGAGCGGCCGGGTGATACGGAGCACCTGGTCCGTCTCCGTCGGTGACCTATTTTCCGCAAAGCGCAGCGCGCGTTCCAGCGAGAAGTTCGGCGCGAGAAATTCACGCATCCGCGCATCGAGCCGGGCGCGACCGTCGGCCTCGCCGATATCGGCGGACCAGCAGGGCTGGCGCAGCAGCGCGGTGAACTCCTCCTGGGCGATTCGGCGCGGCTGGGCGGCGAGGCCGAGCAGTTGCAGGGCCACCGCAATCATGGGCTGGCGCGCCAGCGGCAGTCCCAGCGAAAAATTGTAGCGGCGCGGCATTTCGGCCAGCGCCGGCCTGGCGGCGGCCGGATCGAGGGCGTCGTCGAGGATCGCCGCCAGCGCCTCGCGCACCGCGCCGAGTTCCGGCACCACGATGCCGAGCCGAGCCGCCGGATTGAGTTTCAATTGTTGCTGCGCCCAGGCTGCCGCGGCGCGGCACTCGGCGCCGCGGTCGGGCAACCCCAGCACGCTCGCCTGGGCGGATTCCGCCAGGCCCTGCTCCAGTTCATACACTGCAACGCCACGCTGGATCAGCATCTGCGCCAGCCTGCCCTCTTGCCGGTTGTAGCGGTCAAAGCCGGCCAGCGCCAACCGCCGTGGCAGCCGCCCGGCGCCGGCCTTGAGACAATCGATCTGCCAGTCGAGCTGCCGCGCGGCGTCAAACCAGCCGGCCTCGTCGCAAATCCGCCGGAACTCCTCGCGCCAGCGCAGGAACTGGCGGGTCTCCTCGCTCTGCTCTGCCGCCGCCAGGGGGATGCGGATATTCCAGGCAGCCATTAGCGCGTTGGCCTCTGCTGCGGTGGCGGCCAGCCCTTCAGCATCGAACAGCGCCTCCGCCGTCGCGCCGCTGGCCGCAGCGCTGATGGCGCGGTCCCACAGGATGCGTTCCTGCAATCCGTCGAGCACCAGCCGCGGCGCGTTGGCTGCCGGAATCTCGCCGGCCAGCAGGCTCTCCTGCATCACCTGATCCAGCCACAGCGGAATGGTCAGCGCCCGCAGCGTTTGCCAGCGCGTCAATCCATGCGCCAACTGGATCCGGTCATGATCGCGGCGCAGGTTGCGGGCCAGGCGCAGCGAGGCGCACAGCACCACGGTTTCGGCGTCGAGGGACTCCAGGGAGATGCGCGACTGCTCGAGATCCAGGGTTGCTTCGGGGGTATGCATGGCTGCAATGTTACATGGCAGCGACGCCACCCGGCGCCCCCGGGACGAACAGCAGGAACAACGCGCACAGCGTGGTGGTCAGCCAGAACACCAGCGGGTCGGGATCGCGCGGCAACAGTGCGGCAATTTTCCGATACATCGTGTGACTCCTTCTTCGACCTGGGAAGGAGTCCATTCTCCGGGCCTGATGGCTCACAGCGTGAGCCATCCCGTCGGAAAACTACGCCTTCGGCAGCGCCTGCATTTCCGGCGCCTGCAACGCCCGCGGCGTGCTTTCCACCGGAGCCAACTCACGCAGTTCCTTGTCTTCCGGCGTGGCCTTGAGTTCGCGGAACTTGCGCGCCGACACCAGCACGCGCGATTCCAGCGAGACCACCGATTTGTTGTAGGAGCCGACGGCATTCCCGAGGTGCCTGCCGATGTCGCCCCAGTGGTCGGCCAGCACGCACAGGCGCTCATACAACTCCTTGCCGAGGGCGCTGATCTGCTGGGCATTCTCGGTCAGCGCCTCCTGCTTCCAGCCATACGCGACGGCGCGCAGCAACGCGATCAGGGTGGTTGGCGTGGCGAGGATAACCTTCTGCTCGACGCCGGCCTCGATGAGGCTGGGATCGGCTTCGAGCGCGGCGGAATAGAACGTTTCGCCCGGCAGGAACAACACGACGAAATCCGGTGAGGGTTGGAACTGCTCCCAGTATGACTTGCGGCCGAGCTTGGTGAGGTGGTCGCGCACCTGGCGCGCATGGTCGAGCAACTTGCGCTTGCGCGTCGCGTCGTCCTCGGCTTCGAGCGCCTCCAGATAGGCGGCGAGCGGCGCCTTGGCGTCGACGACGATATTCTTGCCGCCGGGCAGGCGCACCACCATGTCCGGACGCAACTGGCCGTCCTCGGTGCCGACGCTCTCCTGCTCATAAAAATCGCAGTGGTCGAGCATGCCGGCCATCTCCACCACCCGTTTCAACTGCAGCTCGCCCCAGCGACCGCGCGTCTGCGGCGCGCGCAGCGCCTTGACCAGATTCGCGGTCTCGTTCTTCAACTGGCCCTGCGATTCCGCCAGTGACTTGACTTGCTCGGTGAGCGTGGCATAGGCATCGATGCGCGATTTTTCCACCGTCTGGATCTGGTGCTCGAATTTCTCCAGGGTGAGCTTGACCGGCGCCACCAGTTCGCCGATGGCCTGCTGGCGCTTCTCCAGTTCGCCGACGGCAGCCACTTGATATTTCTCCAGGGTGGCGCGGGCGAGTTCGAGGAAGGACTGGTTGTTGCGCGTCAGCGCATCGGACGAGAGCGCCTTGAAGGCATCCGCAAATGACAGGCGTGTTTCTTCGAGTGCGGCGAGCTTTTCATTCGAGGCGCGACGCTCCTGCTCCAGCATCGTGGCCAGTTCGGCCTCGCGAGTGCGCAGGTCGGCGACGTTCTGACGCAAGGCTTCCATCGTGCCGTGCGCCTCGGCAAGTTGTTCGCGCAGGCGCAGCAGTTCCTCATCGCGCGCCTTGAGGCGCTCATTGCGCGTCGCCAGCAGCCAGCCCAGCAGGATGGCCGTGAGTCCTGCGCCGGCGGCGAATGCGATCAGGATTTCCATGGCGTGATTCTAACCTCTCGCCGGTTCAAGGCGAACGGCGCGGATCACGCGTTCTGTTCGTGAGTCTGGTGGCGCCTGAACGCCATAAACAGCGCCACATCGTAGCCGATCTTCAGAATTCCGCAGGCGACCAGCGGCGCCGCCAGCCAGCCAGCGGCGAACAGTGCGCCACCCAGGGAGGGACTCAATGCAGCGGCCAGGCTGCGCGGCACGGCGGTGAAACTCGCCGCCGCCGTGCGCTCCGGTGGGGTGACCACGGCCATGACGAAAGCCGAACGGGTCGGCACATCCATCTGCGACAGCGCGCTGCGGATCAGCAGCAGGCCCAGCGCGACCGGCAGCGTGGACGCCAGGGCGGCGAGGATCAGGCAGACACTGGCCGGGATGTGGGTGAACACCATGGTGTTGATCAGTCCAATGCGCCTGGCGACCCATGGCGCAGCAAGCTGTGACAGGGCCGAGAGCAGGCCGGCCCAGAAGAAGAACGCGCCGGCTGCGGCCAGCGACACATCGAAGCGCTGGAACAGCCAAAGGGCCAGCAGTGAATTGACTACCAGCCCGCCGGCAAAGGCGTCCACGGAGAACAGGGCGGCGAGACGGACCACCACGGCGCGCGAAACACCCAGCGGAGCAGCCGCCTGCGGGCGCTGCCGGGGCGCCGCCGGCAGTCTGCGGTAAAGCAGCCAGACCGCCAGGCCGACCACACCATACAGGGCGAACATGCCGCGCAGAGCGGCGAGCGGCTGTATGCCCTGCCCGGCCAAGGCATCCGGCACGGCCGCGGCCAACGCGCCAAGCGCGGCACACAGCGCGCCGACCAGGCTGTAGCGGGCGAACAGAGCAGTGCGCGCATTGCCCTGCGCAGCATCTGCCAGCCTCGCGTGTTCGAGAGGCAGGAATACGCTGACATCGCCCGAACTGGGGTTCAGCGTGCCGACGAAGGCCACCAGCAGCAGCGGCCAGAATGCCGAGAGCCCGGCGAAACCCAGCCCGGTGACGGCCATCAGCAGTGCCGCCGCCAGCAGCAGGTGGCGATGATGAAAGCGCTGGCCCCACGCGCCCACGGCCAGCGTCGCGAAGGCAGAACCCAACAGTGTGACGCTGCTGAGCAGACCGACTTCCCAGGTGCCGAAGCCCAGCGCCAGCAGATAGGCCGGCAACAACACCGCGACATAGCCATCGACGAAAGCGCGTAGTCCGCGTCCGACCAGCAGCAGGCGGACTTCTGGCGCAGTTCCGGCGGGCAACATCACCTGCCGAGAAACCGCGCGACTTTTTTCAGCGGCGTGTCGGCGCACCAGGCATACAACGCGTCGTAGATCACCATGCCATGCCTGAGCATCTCGTGGTCATCCTCGTAGTTGAGCGACAGTCCTTTCGAAATCGCCAGCAGGCCGGCGGCTTCCTTCGCCAGTTGCGGCGCGCCGCAATCGGCGGCACGGACGATCAGCGCCAGCTTGTCAAGCGCGGTATCGCGAAGTTCATACTTCGCGATAAAGGCGTCGAAGCTGCACTGGTCTCCGTGATGACCGAGTTCGACGTCGGGCACATCATAGGGAATGGCGCCGGTCTCGGCGGCCACCTTCATGACATCGCCGCCCGGCACATAGAGAAATTCCGGCACTGCGTCGATGAAACGCGCCACCAGCCAGGGGCAGGCGATGCGGTCGATCCTGGGACGTTCGCGGGTGATCCATTGCATGGCGATTTCCTCAGCGAATGAACGAAATGGTGAGCCCGAGCAGGGCGCACACACCGATGACTTTCATGACGTCGGCCTGGTACTTCCACAGCGCGATAAATGATGCCGCCGCGATGGCCACGGGAATGGCATCGAACGGTCCGGTGAAGGGCGCCGCCTCGGTGGCTTCGGGCCAGAAAGTGTGCCAGGCGAAGAAGGTGGCGAGGTTGAGGATCACGCCCACCACGGCGGCAGTGATGGCGGTGAGCGGCGCGGTGAACTTGAGCTCGCCGCGCGTGGCCTCGACTATCGGCCCGCCGGCGATGATGAAAAAGAAGCTCGGCAGGAAAGTGAAGAAAGTCGCCACCGCCGCCCCGGCGAGACCGGCTCCGACGGGATTGGCGATTACCGACTTGCTGACACCCCCAAGATAGCCGACCCAGGTAACGATCATGATCAGCGGCCCTGGCGTGGTCTCGCCCAGCGCCAGGCCGTCCATCATCTGCGGGCCGGTGAGCCACTCGAAGTGTTCCACGCCGCCCTGATACACATACGGCAGCACCGCGTAAGCACCGCCGATGGTGAGGAAGGCAGCCTTGGTGAAGAACTCTCCCATGTGGTAAAGGTCGTCGCCGCCGCTCTGATGGAGCGCCAGCAAAGGCAACGCTCCGATCGCCACGAAGGCGGCCGTGGTGGCCGTGAGCTTGGCCCAGGTGAATCTGGCGTGGGCCGGCGGCGGGGTGTCGTCGTCGATGATGGCCGGGCCGTATTGCCTGTTTGATGCGCCATGAGCTCCGCCGGCCTTGAATTTTAGCGGCATCAGCTTGCCGCCGATCGCGCCGAGTATGGCTGCCGCCAGCACGATCCATGGAAAGTCGACCTTGAGAAAGAAGATGCCGACGAAAGCCAGCGCGGCGATGGCCAGCAGAACCTCATTCTTGATTGCTTTCGAGCCGATGCGCCAGGCGGCGAACAGCACCACCGCAACCACCGCAGGCTTGATGCCGTAGAAGATGCCCTTGACCAATGGCACCTCGCCGTAGGACAGGTAGATGCCCGCGAGCAGGGACAGCAGCACGAAGGCCGGCAGGAAGAACATCACGCCGGCGACGATTGCGCCACGGATGCCATGCATCAGCCAGCTGATGTAGATGGCCAGTTGAGTCGCTTCCGGTCCCGGCAGCAGCATGCAGAAATTGAGCGCATGCAGGTAGCGATGCTCGGAAATCCAGCGACGGCGTTCAACCAGTTCCTGGTGCATCATGGCGATCTGCCCGGCGGGTCCGCCGAAGCTGATGAAACCCAGCTTGAGCCAGTACCTGAAGGCGACACCCAGGGTCGGCGTCGCCGGCGCGCTGTCCGGAATGTCGGTCATGGGGTGCGTTCCTCCTGGTAATTCCTGTAAAGGCTGTCGAAAATCCTGCTTGCCACCGCCAGCAACCTGTCGTCGTTGGTCGCGGCCGCCCGCGCACCGGCCAGCACCGCTTCGATCCCGGCGGCTTCCGCCACCGGCACGCCACCGACATCGAGGCAATGGACGATGGCGGCGATCCGGACAATCGCCGGGTCACTGTCCAGTCCGAAACTGGCGGCCAGCACTTCGAAAGTGACCCGGCCATCGAGATGAGTGAAAGTCGCGCCGTCGAAATCGAAGCCGAGCGCCTTCTTCGGACAACGGATGGGGTCGCCCAGCCAAAGGAAACTGGCCTTGCGGTCGATGAAACGGCGGATCAGCCAGGCGGACGCCATGCGATCCACCCATAGATTCCTGCGTGTCGCCCAGGTGCGTCCTTGAAAGTCTGCGCTGGCGAGGCGGCGCAGCTTGCCGGTGACCTTGCGCGGTTCCCCCGAGATCGAGGCTTCTAGCGCCGCCAGGGCATCCTCCGCCTGGCGCCTGGCTTCCCCTGGAAAATAGTCGATGGCGACGAGGGCGCCCAGTTCGCGGCGTAGCGCGCGCAAAGTTCTGGCGTCACCGCGTTCGGCACCGGCCATCGCCTCCAGCAGGCGCGCGTAATCCGGGCCGCGATCGAATAGCGCGACGATTTCCGCCTGCTGTCGCTCGTCGCGGCCGCCCAGACGGAACAGCTCGGCGGTGCCCTGCACCGACCTGACCTCATCCGCGACCTGCGACAATGCCGCCACCTGCTGCGGCAACTCAGGCAGCAGGAAAACCCCGTCGCGCAGCGCCGCGCAGCCCAGGCCGCGTAACGCGCGCCAGACCCGCATGCGGCCGGCGGACTGGCGGGTCGGCAAGCTGACGAAGAAAGCCAGGAAATCCATGCGCGTTGTTACATTGAAGTTGACATCTACAATATAACAAGATTGCCGACTTTATAACAGATATAGTTTTGTCGACATCAGCTATCACCCGGCGCCGGATCAAACCGCCCTGGCATCCGGGGATGCCTAAGAGTATTGAATTGACATCCGAGTTGGATCGGCGCCGCTGACGAAATCCCGGCCTTGGCCGGCTACATGACGCGTGGCAGGCTCAGCCGCGCTTCCAGTCCGCCTTGAGGAATATTTATCAGGCGGATGTCGCCCCCATGGGCCAGCGCAATATTGCGGGCAATGCTGAGGCCGAGTCCCGTACCGCCGGTCTCGCGGTTGCGCGAACCCTCACTGCGATAGAACGGCTCGAAGACTCTTTCCAGCTCCGCTTCGGCCAGTCCCGGTCCGTCGTCGCTGATCCGAATGATCAGCTCCGCAGCTCCGTCCTCGACCTGAACCCGGGCGCGCCCGCCGTAAAGAATCGCGTTGTCGAGCAAATTGGTGATGCAGCGCTTGAGCAACTGCGGCGCACCGACAAATGGTGCCGCGGTGCGCCCTTCGATGCTCATGGCGCGGCCCATTTCCTCATTGTCGGCTTGCAGACTTTCGAGCAGGGCCATGATGTCGATCGGTTGCGGCGGTTCGCGGCTGTCCAGCCCACGCATGAAATCCAGGGTCTGGCTGACCATGGCTTCCATTTCCAGCAGATCCTTCTCAAAGCGCAGCCGCAGTTCCGCGTCTTCCATCAGCTCCGCGCGCAAGCGCAGGCGAGTGATGGGCGTCTTCAGGTCATGCGACATGGCGGCGAGAATGCGGGTCCGGTCCTCGATATAGCGTACCAGGCGCGTTTGCATGGTATTGAATGCGTGTGCAGCCTGCCTGACTTCGAGCGGTCCTTGTTCCGGCAGGGGCGGCCGATTGATGTCGCGCCCCAACTCGTCGGCGGCCGCGGCCAACGCCAACAGGGGTCGGGTAACCCAGCGCACCGCAACCAGCGACAATAGCGACACCGCAACCAGCAACACCACCAGCGTCAACAGCAAACGCCAGGGCAGGCTGGCCGCCTCCTGCGGAACGCGCGCGTTGAACTGTGCCCAGCTGCCGTCGAGGAGCCGGATCTGGGTCTGAAAGAACTGGGATCCGGGAGGGAACCGGTGCATCCCCTGCGGATCCAATCGCCCGGCGGCAATCTCCGCGCGCCGTTGGCGAAAATATCCCGGCCGCCATGCGGTGGCCGGCGATTCGTTCTGGGTGATGCGCATCTCCCGCGCGTTGCCCAACGCCACCCGCAACACCGTCGAGAACATCAGCATATGGGCGCTCTCGCTACCGGCCTCGTTGGTTGAATCAACCACTGGCGTTTGTGCCAGGGTAACGATCAGGGGAGGAACGCTCAGAATCCCGGCAATGCGCTGCCGTTCCACCGGGTTCAGGGAATCGAGGAGCTTGACGATGTCGGCGATGCGCTGTGCCGACTGCATGCCGCTGGCCCGGAACATCAGGCGATCGCGCTCGGCAAAATTGATCACGGCGCTGAGCAACTGGGCAACGAGCAGTCCGCCGAAAAGAATCAGCGCCAGGCGTCCGAACAGGGACTGCGGCAGCAAGCGCATCATTCGTCGCCCGCGACCGGCACGGCCAGGACATAGCCTTCGCCGCGCACCGTCTTGATGAGCTGCGGATCGCGCGGATCATCGCCGAGGCGATGCCTCAGGCGGCTGACCTGCACGTCGATGCTGCGATCCAGGGGATCGGCCTCCTTGCCCTGGGTGAGGTCCACCAGTTGATCGCGGTTCAACACCCGGTTCGGATGACCCAGGAGAATTCGCAACAGGCGATATTCCGCGCCACTCAAGGCAGTCACTACGCCCGCCGCGGAAACCAGGTGGCGCTGGGCGGTATCCAGGGTCCAGCCGGCAAACCGGATGTAGCGGGCGCCCTCGGGTCGCAGGTTGTCCGGCAAGCTGCGGGCTCGCCGCAGGATCACCTTGATGCGCGCCAGCAGTTCGCGGGCGCTGAATGGCTTGGGCAGATAATCGTCGGCGCCCATTTCAAGGCCGACGATGCGATCGGTTTCATCGCCGCGCGCCGTCAGCATGACGATCGGAATATCGGACTTGGCGCGCAACTTGCGGCAGAGCGTGAGCCCGTCCTCCCCCGGCAGCATCAGGTCGAGCACCACCAGATCGACGCGCGCGGCGTCCAGCGCCTGCCACATGGCCTTGCCGTCGGCCACTGCCGTGGCTTTCAGGCCGTTCTTGAACAGATAGCTGCCGAGCAGCTGCCGAATCTCGGCATCGTCATCGACGATCAGGATATGGTCTTGGGTTTCCATGACCGGATTTATAACCGCATCGGGGCAGCACGGGAAGAGAAAATGTATCCCAGTGTGTCAATCATCGATTTCGTCGCAATACGCTACAAAAATCCGCCCCGTTGACATAGCTTGCTTACATCCCGCTGCTTTAATGGGAACCGTTGCGAAGCGATTCCTTCCTTCTGGCCGAGGGTTCACAACCAAGGCCAACTACCAATCCTCTACTGGAGAAACATCATGAAAAGCACGCGAAAATTAGTTGTCGGCATCGCGACCGTCGCCTCGCTGGGTATCGCTGCGGTGGCCTTTGCGGTTGATGGCCCGGGTCCCGGTTTTGGCCCCGGCATGGGCCCCGGCATGGCAGCAATGGGGGCCGCGCACGGCCCGCAAAACATGCGCGGAGCCGGAATGGGCGCGCCCAATTTCGACATGGCCGCCATGGCCGACGCACGCCTGACCAGAATCAAGGCAGCGCTGAAGATCACCACCGACCAGGAAGGACCCTGGAGTGCGCTTGCCGCGACCGTCAAACAGCAGGCAGCAGCGATGCAGGCCATACGCACAGCCGCCATCCAGGAAGCCAAGACCACGGTACCGGAACGGATGACTCAACACATCCTCATTGCGCAGCACCATGTGGACAACATGAAGGCATTGCAGCCCAAGGTCACTGCCCTATATGACGTCCTCAGTGCGGATCAAAAGGCCGTCGCCGACAAAATGCTCGGCCGGATGCACGGGCGCATGGGACCGCCTGCCAACTGAACCGTAGGGTAACTATTCAGGTCGTCGGCCCTGACAGGGGAGCAGCGCACCAGGCGCGGCTCCCCTTTTTAGCTTCCTGACAACAACCGCATGCCCTGATAGAACACAAAGCTGGCCCCCCACGCCAGTGCCAACGGCCAGAGCACCGACAAAGTGGCGAAGGCGGCACTCCGCGACTCGATCTTGATGGTGGCGATGGTCGACATGCACGGCGTGTAGATGAGGGTGAACAGCATGAAGCTGACCGCCTGAACCCAGGTCATGCTGCGGGCCAATTCACCCGCCAGGGCATCCCCGGACAGCCCGTAAATGACCGCAAAGGCGCCGATCATCACTTCCTTGGCGACGAATCCGAACAGCAGCGCCACGGTCAGTTTTTCGTCAATGCCGATCGGCGCCAGGATCGGCGCGAACAGCGTTCCCAGTTGTCCCGCCAGGGTCGCCGTGCCGCCGGGTGCGGCGCCGAGCGGCAAGTTGGTGAGCAGCCAGATGGCGATCACGCCGATCACGATGAAGCGCGTCGCCCGGGCAAGAAAATGTCGAACTTCCATCCAGCCGCGCATCCACACCTGACGCAGGGTCGGTACCCGCCATGGCGGCAACTCGACGACGAACGGCTCAGTGTTTCTGAAGCGCCCGCGGAACACCAGCGCGGTGAGCATCATCACGGCAAAACTGGCCAGGTAGAAACCGAAAATCACCCAGGGCGCCTGCGCCGGCTGAAAAATGGCCGAAACGATGAAGAGGAACACTTGCAGCCGCGCCGAGCACAGCGACAACGGAATCACCAGCATGGACAGCAATCGCAACGGCCGATCGCGCATCATGCGCGTACCCATCACGGCCGGCACATTGCAGCCGAAACCCATCAGCACCATCACGAAACTGCGCCCGTCAAGGCCCAGCCTGCCCATCAGCGCGTCAGTGAGAAATGCGGCGCGCGCCAGGTAACCGCTGTCTTCGACCAGCGCCATGAACAGGAAGAAGAGCACGATCAGCGGGACAAACGCCGCCACCGTCGCGAATCCCGCGTATGCGCCATCCAGCAACAGGCCGCGGACGAAACCCGGCAGCGCCGCCGCCGGCGGCTCCAGGACCAGTTGGCGCAACTGCTCGAAAAGCGCCGTCAAGCCCTGTTGCAGAGGCGCGCCCAGCCAGAACACGGCCTGGAACATGACCAGCATGGCCAGGAAAAACAGCGGCAGGCCAAGCCAGGGATGCAGCGCCAGGCGATCGATGCGATCGGAAACCTGCTCCGGCAATTGCAGCGGCAACGTAACGGCTTCCGCCATCATTTCGGCGGTTTCGCGCTCGATGCGGACATCGTCGGAAAGCACTGATTTCAACGCCGCATGCCGGGCCGGACCGATTTCCAGCGCCGCATCGAGGGTTCGGGCCAACGCTTTCAAGGCCGCCGGCTGGCCCGTGCCGTACTTGGCCGAGATCATCACCACCGGCAGGCCCAGGCGCGCCGTCAGGCGCACGGTATCCACCTGCATGCCGTGGCGCTTGGCTTCGTCCGCCATGTTCAGCAGCAAGACCATCGGCAGGCCCAGCGAACGGGCCTGCAACACCAGCGGCAACTGGCGCTCGATCTGCGTGGCGTTCACGATGATGGCGAGCATGTCGATGGCGTATGCCTCGAGAAAATGCCGGACCACTCTTTCGTCGTCGGAGAAACCATGCAAATCATAGATGCCCGGCAGATCGACCAACTCCGCGATATGTCCACCGAGCAGGATCCTGGCGCTGGCGAGATCGACCGTCACGCCCGCCCAATTGGCGACGCGTGCGGAAGAGCCGGTAAGCCGGTTGAACAGCGTCGACTTGCCCGTGTTGGGCATACCGATCAGGGCGATGCGTTTCATCAGGGGTTCACAATCGATCGACGTGCCGCGCCCAACAAGTGAACCAACGCGCTAGGCGCTTACGCTGATCAGTCCGGCTTCCGCCCGGCGCAGCATCACATCGGTGGCGCCGAGGCGGACATGCAAGGGGCCGGACCAGCGTCCGCGGCGCATCATCAGCACGCTGCGCCCGATGCGAAAGCCCAGCGCGGCCAGCCGGTGATGCAAGGCTTCGTCGGCATGCACGGCGGATATCACCGCCAGCTGGCCCGGCGCAAGATCGCTGAGATTTCTGGTTTCTGGGTTCACGGTGCGATTATAGCAAATGAGAACCATTCTCGATTGATGTGGATCAAGTGTGGTTCACTTAGTTTCCGCCGGCCGCCGAATGCACTGAGATGAGCCCAGGCGTTACCAGGCGTCAGGCAATTCTCCCCGCCTCGCCCACCCGGTGGGCCGCCTCAGCCTCGCGCGCCTGATCGCGTTTGTCGTAGTAATAGCGCTGGGTCTTGTGCTCCGCAAAGACCGTGGCGCCCCAGCCGGGACCTTCCTTGGCCACCCGGCGATTCGCTTGCGTGGTTGACTCCGTCCCGGCGGCGTGCCGGGCGGTCGGAATGGCCGTGGCCGAGCCGTGATGGCGATGCCGGGCGGCATCGCCATCGACAATTGGGCTTTCCCGCGGAGGCTTCGGCAGCTTGTCCTGTTTCCGCAGCGCAGCAAGGACGAGCGCCGTGTGTTTTCTGTCAAACTCAAGGTGTATGCCATCGTCCGACCAGAACAGGATCTCCCCATCCGGATAGCACTCCAGGAGGACCTCCTTGCCTTTTGCATCCAGCATGAGCGAATCCACGGCAGCAGCCTTCGGCGACCCAGACCTCTTCATGAGAGACACACCCTAAATTGATTTTCGATATTCACTACGGCGGATCATAGTCGATAAATGCGGGAGTATCGAATTCCAGTTGGCCCGCGGCGTCGCGGCATACCCGGGAAACCCTGCCGCCGGGCCGCTGCGGATGGCCATTCCGCTGAGACCAGAACTTCGCCGTTGCCCCCGTTCATGATCCTGATCAAGTCTCCGGCAAATTGATATTGCTTCGCAGCATTGGACGCATAACAATGCCGACACAGACCGTTATCCAAGGAGTGATCCATGTGTCCTGCTGAAATTCTCGCCTTCATCGAGAACCGCACCTACGATGAGATCAGGGTCGGCGACAACGCCATTCTGACTCGCACGCTGCGTCCCGAGGATATCCAGCTGTATGCGATCATGTCGGGCGATGTCAATCCGGCACACGTCGATCCCGAATTTGCACGATCGTCGATGTACCGCGAGGTGGTGGCCCATGGCATGTGGGGAGCGGCGCTGATCTCGACGGTGCTGGGTACCCAGTTTCCCGGCCCCGGAACGGTTTATATCGACCAGACTTTGCATTTCTCACGACCGGTCACGGTCGGCGACACGATCACCGTGACCATCACCTGCCTGAAGAAGTTCGACCACAACCACCACATCATCTTCGACTGCCTGTGCGTCAACCAGGACGGTCTCAAGGTAATCAGCGGTACTGCCGAGGTACTGGCGCCGGGCGAAAAGATCAAGCGCACCCGGGTCGCCATGCCGGAATTCAAGATCAGCGACAAACAGGCCCGCTATGACCATCTCCTGTCCATCTGCAAGGACCTGGCTCCCATCCCCATGTCGGTGGCCCATCCCTGCGATCTGGAGTCGCTCAAGGGTGCACTGATGGCGCGCGATGCAAACCTGATATTGCCCACCCTGGTCGGCCCCGAGGAGAAGATCCGACAGCTCGCCGCGGACTACGACCTGTCCCTGAACGGATGCACCATCATCAATACGCCGCACAGCCATGCATCGGCGGAGGTCGCCGTGCAACTGGCACGGGATGGCGAAGTCGAGGCAGTGATGAAAGGTTCCCTGCATACCGACGAACTGATGGGTGCAGTCATCGACAAGACCCTCGGATTGCGCACCGCGCGCCGCATCAGCCACGTCTTCCTGATGGACGTGCCGACCTACCCGCGGCCGTTGATGATCACCGATGCCGCGATCAACATCGAGCCCGACCTTGAAGTGAAGATCGACATCGTCCAGAACGCAGTCGACCTGGCGCACATGCTGGGACTGGTGGAGCCCAAGGTGGCGATCCTGGCTGCCGTCGAAACCGTCAATCCGAAAATGCGCGCGACCCTGGATGCGGCGGCACTCTGCAAAATGGCGGATCGCGGCCAGATCAAGGGCGCCCTGCTGGATGGACCGCTCGCTTTCGACAATGCCGTTTCCATCGTCGCCGCCAAGACCAAAGGCATACGCTCGGCGGTGGCCGGCCAGGCCGACATCCTGGTGGTGCCGGACATCGAGTCGGGCAACATGCTGGCCAAGCAACTGGAATATCTCGCCGATGCCCTTTCCGCCGGCATCGTGCTGGGTACCCGGGTCCCCATCGTGCTTACCAGCCGCGCCGATTCTGCCGAAACACGTACCGCTTCGTGCGCCATTGCGGTGGTCATTGCCCATGCCAAACGCAAGCCGATCTGACTTATGATTCGGGCACCATGAGCGACGCCATTCTCGTACTAAACGCCGGTTCGTCGTCGATAAAATTCGCGTTGTTCCAACTCTTCAGGGACGCCGGAGAAAATGGAGCAAACGGGCACGTCGATCGCCAGCCGGTGCTCATCGGCCAGATCGAAGCAATCGACGCCGGCAGTTCCCGGGGCGCCCATCTGAAAGCCAGCGACGCCGCAGGCCGCACGCTCGCCGACCAGCGCCTCGGCGGCGCGGCGACCGGCCGCGGCGATCCGCATCAGCAGGCCCTGAATTTCCTCCTGGGCTGGCTTGGCGAACATCAGCATGGTCTGACGCTGCGCGCCGTCGGGCACCGGGTGGTCCATGGCGGGGAGAGATATGCCCGGCCGATCCTCCTCGATGCGGCGATTCGCGCCGACCTGGCGCGCCTGATTCCGCTGGCGCCGCTGCACCAGCCGCACAACCTCGACGCGATCCGCGCCATCGCCGAGCTGCAGCCGGAACTGCCGCAGGTCGCCTGCTTCGATACCGCCTTCCATCGCAGCCAGCCAGCGGTCGCCCAGCTGTTCGCCCTGCCGCGTGCCATTACCGCGTTGGGCGTGCGCCGCTATGGATTTCACGGTCTCTCCTACGAATACATTGCCGAAGTACTTCCCGAGCACCTGGATCCGGCGACGTCAAATGGCCGGGTCATCGTCGCCCACCTCGGCAACGGCGCCAGCATGTGCGCCCTGCATGGGCGCAAGAGCGTCGCTTCGACCATGGGGTTCACGGCGATTGATGGCCTGATGATGGGCACCCGTCCCGGCAACCTCGACCCCGGCGTTTTGCTCTACCTGATGGACAACCAGCAGATGGACACCACGGCGCTGACCCGATTGCTTTACAAGGAATCCGGGCTGCTCGGCGTCTCCGGCATCTCCTCCGACATGCGCGTACTGCTCGCCTCCGAGCGCAGCGAAGCCGGCGAGGCGGTGGAACTGTTCTGTTACCGCATCACCCGCGAAATCGGCTCCCTGGCCGCGGCCCTGGGCGGCCTCGACGCGTTGGTGTTTACCGGCGGCATCGGCGAACACGCCGCGCCGGTGCGTCAGCGGGTCTGCGCAGCGGCACGCTGGCTGGGAGTCGAGGTGGATTCCGTGGCCAATTCTGCCAATGCCAAATGCATTTCATCGGCAGCAGCCAAGGTTCGGGTCCTGGTGCTGCCAACCAATGAGGAATGGGTCATTGCCCGGCATACCGCGGCGCTCGTACAATCGACCGCAATAGCCTGAATATTCGCAGTTTTTCCCCGAAAAATACCTACTATATGTAGTGGCATGGCCCTTGCTGGCCTACTAGCGAATTTTGTAACCATCTGTATTTATTGGAACAGAAATTTTCCACTTTCTTTTGAAAAATAGTCTAGGTATGCTTCGCACCTCCTATCGAATTTCTTCTCCGGGAAAAATCATGCCAACCAAAACGCTACACACCGGTGAAACTGTTCAAAATCAGTCTGTTACAGCCAACACGCTGCCATCTCCGCAGGAGATTACGGGCCTCGTGCTGATCGAAAAGTACGCCAAGGGAAATGAATCGAATGTCACCGAAGTACGCCGGCGCGTAGCCCACGCTTTGGCTTCAGTGGAAGCCGAGGACAAACGCGGATTCTGGGAGGCGCGTTTCCTCGAAGCACAAGAAAATGGCTTCGTGCCGGCCGGTCGCATCAACTCAGCGGCCGGTACCGATCTCTGCGCCACCCTGATCAACTGTTTCGTGCAGCCGGTGGGCGATTCAATCTCCGATGTCGTCGACAGTCGCCCCGGCATTTATACCGCCCTGCAACAGGCCGCCGAGACCATGCGACGCGGTGGCGGCGTCGGTTACGACTTCTCCTCCATCCGCCCGATCGGCGCCCACGTCAAGGGTACCCAGTCGCGTGCGTCCGGCCCGGTCTCCTACATGCGCGTATTCGACCGCTCCTGCGAGACGGTCGAATCTGCGGGCAGCCGCAGGGGCGCCCAGATGGGCGTGCTGCGTTGCGATCATCCCGACATCGAGGAATTCATTCACGCCAAGGACAAGGGCGATCTCACCAACTTCAATATCTCGGTCGGCGTCAGCGACGAGTTCATGCGCGCCGTCGAATCCGACGGCGAGGTGGAACTGGTCCACAAAGCCAGGCCCTCGGCCGACTTCCTGGAGGCCGGCGCTTTCCAGCGCGAAGACGACGGCGGCGGCCTGTGGGTGTATCGCAAACTGAGGGCGCGCGACCTGTGGGAGCAGGTGATGCGCTCGACTTACGATCATGCCGAGCCGGGGATCCTGTTCCTGGACCGCATGAATCGCGACAACAACCTGTACTACTGCGAGACCATCGAGGCGACCAACCCCTGTGCCGAACAACCGCTGCCGCCCTATGGCTGCTGCTGCCTGGGTTCGATCAACCTGACGCTGTTCATCGAGGCGCCTTTCTCCGAACAGGCCACTTTCGACTACGCCGCCTTCGGCAAAGTTGTCGACAGTTCGGTGCGCATGCTTGACAACGTGCTCGACGCCACCCACTGGCCGCTCGAACAGCAGTTCGCCGAAGCGCGCGCCAAACGGCGCGTCGGGCTCGGCTTCACCGGCCTGGGCGATGCGCTGATCATGTTGCGGCAGCGTTACGACACCAACGAGGCACGCGCCACGGCTACCAAGATCTCCGAGTTCATGCGCGACCGTGCCTACCTCGCCTCGGTCGAATTGGCCAAGGAACGCGGGGCCTTTCCGTTGTTCAACGCCGACATGTATTTGTCCGGCGGCAATTTCGCTTCGCGCCTGCCGGTCGAGGTCAAGGAACAGATCCGCAAGCACGGCATTCGCAATTCCCACCTGCTCTCCATCGCTCCCACCGGCACGATCTCGCTGGCCTTCGCCGATAACGCCAGTAACGGCATCGAGCCGCCCTTCTCATGGACTTATACGCGCAAGAAACGCATGGGCGACGGCACCTTCAAGGAATACGAAGTCGAGGATTATGCCTGGCGCTACTATCGACACCTGGGCGGGGACGTCTCCAAACTCCCGGAATACTTCGTCACGGCCCTCGAAATTTCGGCCGAGGCACACAAGGACATGGTCGCCGCGGTGGCGCCGTATGTGGACACTTCGATTTCCAAGACCGTAAACGTACCGGAAGACTACCCGTACGCCGAGTTCGAGAATCTCTACATGGCCGCCTGGAAAGCCGGCTTGAAGGGACTCGCCACCTACCGGCCGAACGCCGTGCTGGGCAGCGTGCTGTCGGTCACCGACAACAAGGCCGCCGAGAAGAAGTCCCCCAAGGGGATTTCCTCCGGGGCACACCCCCAGGACGTCGTCATCAACGAGGCCAACCGCCGCCTGTCGATCGGATCGCTGCCGGCGCCGGTGCTGGCTTCGCTGCGCTGGCCGGGCCGGCCGCGCCTGACCGACGGCAACGCCGCCTGGACCTACATGATCGAAACGCCGCACGGCGAGTTTGCGCTATTCGTCGGCCATATCCTCAACGGCAAGAAAGTTCCCTTCGAAGTCTGGGTGAACGGTTCCGAGCAGCCGCGCGGACTTGGCGCCGTCGCCAAGACGCTTTCAATGGACATGCGCGCCAACGATCGCGGCTGGCTGAAGTTGAAGCTCGATGTGCTGGCCAGAACCATCGGCGACGAATCCTTCAAAATGCATTTCCCGCCGCACGGCGAACAAAAACTGATGCCCGGCGTGGTTTCGGCGGTGGCCCAGGTGATCCGTTACCGTTGCGAACAGATCGGCGCTTTCGATGGCAACGACCCGACGCCGGTGATCGATACCATGTTCAGCCGCGACGAACCGAGGACCGGCACCGATGGCACCCTCTCCTGGACGGTCGACATCGTGAATCCCGCCGCCAGCGAGGAATTCGTCCTCGGCCTCAAGGAAATCACGCTCCCCGACGGCGTCACGCGCCCCTACTCGGTATGGTTGTCGGGCAATTATCCGCGCGCCCTGGACGGTCTTACCAAGCTGTTGTCGCTCGACATGCGGGTGATGGATCCAGCCTGGATAGGCATGAAGCTGCGCAAGCTCCTCAACTACCCGGAGCCGCTCGGCGACTTCATGGCCTTCGTTCCCGGCACCCGCCGGCAGCAGAACTGGCCGTCGACCGTCGCCTACATCGCGCGGCTGGTGATCCATCGCTACGCCATGCTCGGCATCCTCGACGAGAACGGTTACCCGACGCGCGAAATGGGCATCCTCGAAACGCCGCGCGACAAGGGCGGCGCCAAGATCATGCAGGGCGCGCTGTGCGCCGAGTGCGGCAACTTCACCGTGATCCGCAAGGACGGTTGCGATTTCTGCAGCGCCTGCGGCGCGGTCGGAAGTTGCGGATAGGCATTCCCCGCAGCATGCGGGTCGACGTCGCGATCATCGGTTCAGGTACCGCCGGGATGGGGGCCTACCGGGCCGCCCGATCCCACACGAATTCCGTATTGCTGATCGAAGGGGGTGCCTACGGCACTACCTGCGCCCGGGTCGGCTGCATGCCCAGCAAGTTGCTGATCGCCGCAGCCGAAGCCGCACATCAGGCGCGCCATAGCGATCCATTCGGGGTGCATGTGGATGGCGTAACGGTCGATGGCGCGGCCGTGATGGCCAGAGTGCGGCGCGAACGGGACCGTTTTGTCGGCTTCGTGCTCGATTCCGTCGAATCGATGCCGCTGGCCGACCGTCTTGCCGCAACGGTGAGCTTTCAGGATGCCAATACGCTGATCACGACGCAGGGCCAGACGATACACGCCGAGCGCAGCGTAATTGCCACTGGCAGCGTTCCGGTCCTGCCTCCCCTGCTAGCGGGACTTGGCTCGCGTTTGCTGACCAATGAAAACATATTCGAGTTGCCGACGTTGCCGAAAAGCCTGGTGGTGTTCGGTCCGGGAGTGCTCGGGCTGGAACTAGGGCAGGCGATGAGTCGTCTGGGCGTGAATGTCAAGGTTTTCGGTGTCGGCGGCGGCATTGCCGGCATCCGCGACCCGGAAATTCGCGATTACGCCAACCAGACCTTCAATGAAGAGTTCTATCTGGATGCGTCGGCCCAGTTGAAGTCAGTCAGCGAATCCGCCACCGGAGTCGAGGTCCATTACCTGCATCGCGACGGCGCCTGGCGCACCGAGCAGTTTGACTATGTGCTGGCGGCAACCGGCCGCGCACCGAATGTGGCCGGGCTTGGGCTGAAAAACACCGGACTGCGGCTCAACGAACGCGGCGTGCCGGTGTTCGACCGCTACACCCTGCAATGTGGCGGAAGCCCGATCTTCATTGCGGGCGACGCCAGCAACGACATTCCCCTGCTGCACGAAGCGGCCGATCAGGGTCGCATCGCCGGCGAGAATGCCGGACGTTATCCCGATGTGCGCGCGGGATTGCGCCGCACCCCGCTGGCCGTGGTGTTCACCGAGCCTCAAGTGGCGTCGGTCGGCTTGAGACTGGACCAGTTGGAACTTGGCTTCAAGGGTCGCTTCGCGACGGGGCTAGTGTCCTTCGAGGACCAGGGACGCAGCCGGGTCATGTTGCGCAACAAGGGGATCCTGAAAATCCATGCTGAGCAAGGCAGCGGCTTGTTCCTGGGAGCCGAAATGTTCGGCCCCGCCGCCGAGCACATCGGCCATCTGCTCGCCTGGGCCGCGCAAAAGCGCATGACGGTCGGCGAAATGCTGGAGATGCCGTTCTATCATCCGGTCATCGAAGAAGGATTGCGCACAGCCCTGCGGAATCTCAAAGGCAATCTGCACATGGGCACCGAAGGAATCGCGCGTTGTCTGGATTGCGGACCGGGGGCCTGACTCACGGCGACCATGCGCGGACGGAAATTTCGGCCGGTAAGATATTCGCGCCGACACCTTGAAGACCACCGCGCCGGCGTTATCGGCCGGGGAAGCTAGCGCTTATCCGGCAACGCTGCCAGGGCGTGCGCGGCCGCGCCCAGCAAGCCTAGATCGGGATGCAGGATGGCCAGGGTTGGTACCGACCGCAGCGCCGGACTGAATCGTCCTTTCGCTTCGAAACGCCGCCGGAAGCCGCCCCCCATGAGCCACGGCATGAGCGTCGGGAGCATGCCGCCAGCCAGATAGACTCCGTCCCAGGCGCCGAATATCAAGGCCACATCGCCGGCACAGGCCCCCAGAATTTCACAAAATATATCCAGGGTCCGATAATGCAGGTCACCCGCATTTGCGGCGGCAAGGGCGGTCAACTGTTCTGGCTTCTGCGCCGAAGGCGCAACGCCCTCGACATCACAGATCGCCCGATACAAGTTCATCAGTCCGGGCCCGCAAATCAGCCGCTCATAAGAGACTCGTTCGAAATGTTTCAGCGCGGATTCGAGAATTGCAAACTCGTAGGCATTCCCCGGAGCGAAGCTGATGTGCCCGCCTTCGGATTCGAGGGGAATTGCTCGACCATCCCTGAGCAGCAAGGCACCGACGCCCAACCCGGTTCCGGGGCCGATGACGGCGAAAGTCCGGTCCACACCGATTGAATCCGCGCGGTGAATTCCGTTGCTTCCGGATGTCCCGATTTCCCTTACGTCACCGGCTCTCAAAAATGGCAGGCTCATGCTGTTGGCCGAGAAATCGTTGACCACGGTCATGGCTTCAAAACCGAGCGTGGCGCGCAGCTCAGCGATCGAAAAAATCCATGGGTTGTTGGTAATCGTGACGCGGTCGCCCTTCACCCGCGCGGCCACTCCCAGAACCGCCCGCCGGGGCGAGACGGGCGCAGCGATCGCTCGCAGGTAGTGGTGGATTGCCGCCGCCAGGGTATCGAACCGGGCGACCGTGTAGCGCCGGATCTCGAGCAACCGCGGCTGCGCCGGACTTCCTGCATCAAGCAGCGCAAAACGCGCATTGGTGCCGCCAATATCCGCCACCAGGACGGGCTCACCTTGAAATTTCGAATGGTCCACGACGTACTGCCTTTCTCGATCTGGCCCGCTGCCGATTATTCCACGAACAAGTTCACGGACCGCTGCACCCGGCGGCTCCCGAGCTCAATAGCGGTTCGACCTGAGCCGCCGGCAGCGGCCTCGAGAACAGATAACCCTGAGCATAATCGCACCCGGCGGCGGCCAGCAGGTCGCGCTGCTGTTCGGTCTCCACCCCTTCCGCGATCACCTTGATGCTGAGCTTGTGCGCCATCACGATGATGGCTTCGCAAAGCGCCAGGTCGTCTGAAGTGGGACTCAGATTGCGGACGAAGGACTGATCGATCTTGAGGTAATCGATGTCAAATCTCTTCAGGTAGGAGAGCGACGAATAACCGGTACCGAAGTCATCGAGGGACACCTGTATGCCGGCATCACGGTAGGCCAGCAGCTCGTTGAAAATGGCGGGACTGGGGTCCAGCAGCAACCCTTCGGTAATTTCAGCCACGATGCTTTGTCCGGGGAGGTCGAGAGTCTGCAGATACTCGTACCATGCCGCGTGATTACCGCTCCCTCTATGGAATTGAACTGGGGACTTGTTCACGCTGATCTGGAACTCCGGGTGATGGGCCGCGCGCCAGCGTCGCACCTGGTTTGCCGCCTGTCGAAACACCCATTCGCCGATGTCGACGATCAACCCGGCATCTTCGGCAATCGGGATGAATTCGGCGGGGCTGACCATGCCACGCTGCGGATGCTGCCAGCGGATCAGCGCTTCCGCTTTATGGATAGACCCCGTCGCCAGCTCCACGATGGGCTGGTAGTACACCATGAACTCATCGCTCGCCAGGGCACCGCGCAAGTCGGCTGCCAGCCGCATCCGCGTCTGGGCGGCTTCCTGCATCGACGGGGTGAAGTAGCTGTAGCAGTTACGGCCCTGGTTCTTGGCGGCATACATGGCCTGGTCGGCATTCTTGAGCAGGGTCTCGATGCTCGCAGCATCCTCCGGGTAAAATGTGATGCCGATGCTGACCGACACATAAGCCGCTTCGTCGCCCAGCAGGAACGGTTCGGAAAGCTTCCGCAAGATGTCCCGCGTGACACGATCGACGCTGCCGGGATCTTCCAGTGCGCCAAGGATGACGGTGAACTCATCGCCCCCCAGTCGGGCCACAGTGTCGGATTGGCGCACGCAACTGGCGATGCGCTGCGCAGCTTCCTTGAGCAGGACATCGCCCATGTCATGCCCCAGCGTATCGTTGATTTCCTTGAAGCGATCCAGGTCGAGGAACAACAGCGCCATTGGCAGCCCCGCGCGTTGGGCTTTCTTGAGTTCCTGATCAAGGCGGTCGTTGAGCATCCGGCGGTTGGGCAGCCCGGTAAGACTGTCGAAGTTGGCCTGATTCCAGATCAACTCTTCGGACAGCTTCTTGTCGGTGATGTCGGAGAACATCGCGACCCAGCGAAAGACCGATCCGTCTGCGTTGAAGACCGCGTTAATGGTCATCCAGGTCGGATAGACTTCTCCGCTCTTGCGCCGACCCGGGACTTCGCCATGCCAGCTCCCGGTGTCTTTCAGTTCCTGCCACATGGTCTTGAAAAATGTCTGATCCTCGGGGAAGGCTCTCAAGAAGTCAGAATACCGGCCGACGACTTCGTCCAGGCTGTAACCGGTGATGCGGCTAAATGCCGGATTGATCGCCATGATCCGGTTATCCGCGCCGGTGACCATCATGGCCTCGCTGCTGACCTGGTAAACCGAGGCGGCCAGGCGCAGCGATTCTTCGACTTTCTTGCGCTCGCTGATATCCGCCGCGATCGCCACATAGCCATAGATGGCTCCGGCAGAATCGCGCAGCGGCGACAAGGTCGTGCTGATGTCGAACAGCGTGCCATCCCGCCGCTGGCGTCTGACTTCTGCCTGGACGATGCTGTCGCCACTTAGAACTCTGAGGCGCAAGGCGTCGCTTTCGGCGGCCTTGTCGGTTGGAACGCTGAGCAGGGTCTTCCCGATAATCTCGGCTGCGCTCCAGCCAAACATCTGTTCGGCGGCAGGATTCCAACTGGTCACCAGACCTTTCAGATCCCGCGTATAAATGGCCAGCGGCGAGGTCTGGAAAGTCGTCTCCAGGCGCTGGTTGGCTTCGACGAATTCGGTATGGATGCGTGAAATCTCGCCGTGCATCTCATTGATCGCGGAAGCCACCTGATCCAGCGCATCCGGACGCCTGCCCGTCGACGCGGGCCGGTCGAGGCGCAGCGTTCCGGTCCCGGCGAGGCCTCTGCCGATGCGCCTCAGGTGTCCTGCAATATGCACGAGGTGACGCCCTAATATCGCCTCATAGATCAGCAATACGCAAGCTGAAACCACCAGCGTCTTGATCCCCGTGCTCACCAGTACGGCGAAGCGTTCGATGCGGTCTCCGAGGTACAGTTCCAGCGCGGTGAGCGCCGTGATAATTGTGAAACTTGACAGGATCAGCGCGACCACCACGCGGCGGGCGACGCCGCGCTCCGGAAACCAGGCTCGGCAGACCACCTTCAGGCGCGAACGCGAACCACCGGTCATCCGATTTCCAGCGCCGGCAAGGTGATTTCCACTCGGCGCATCCGGGTCATTTCACCAACAGCACCGGCACGTCGACCAATCGCAGCACTTCGCTAGCCACCGAACCCATCAACATGGCCGCAACCGAGCCCAGGCCACGGGTGCCCATAACCACTTGCTGGATTTGTTGGTCATTGACGAAGCGGGCGATACTCTCGCCGGGCGCACCGACCACGATGTGGTAAACGTATTTCAACCCTTGCCCATCCAGCAGTCGGCGTGTCTCCGCAAGGGCCTGGAGGCCTGCATCGTGATGGTGCTGTTCCGCCTCCCGGTGCACGCCCCGGATGGTTCCCGGCAACGGATGCCGGACGTTGAGCAAATGAATTTCAAGCGGCTCCTTGTAAAAAGAGGCGTTCTGAATCAGGAACTGCACCGCGCGCCGGGAATTGTCTGAACCGTCAACTGGAACCAACACTTTCAACATCGCCTCACCCCCATGGCCCGCATGCTCAATTCGACGCGCTCCGTTGTTCGGCTTCCGCCAGGTCGACGACTGTTGACCCCGCCTTTGCCGCCCGTGACGCCAGGAATTTCCCCGCGCCGACGACCAATGCAATTCCCAGTATCTGCGCCCAGCTGATATCACTGACGAGGGGCAGGCGGATATGCATCCACGGCATGTTTGTCGCGATCCAGTCTATCAGGACCGGATCGGAGACCAGCATTTCCCCCGCGACCCAGCCGAGCAGCGCCGCGCCTCCGGTAATGATCACCGGGAAACGCTCCATCAGCCTGAGAATGATCGTGCTGCCGAAAATGATCAGCGGAATGCTGATCGCCAGGCCGAGCATCATCAGCAGGTTGTCGCCCTTGGCTGCCGCGGCGACGCCGATCACGTTGTCGAGGCTCATCACCAGGTCGGCGATCAATATGGTACGGATTGCCGCCATCAGATTGCCGTTGCTGGTGATTCCGTCTTCCGCGTCGCTTTCGGGTATGAGCAGTTGAATCGCGATATAGAACAACAGAAACGCGCCAATTAGCTTCAGGTAGGGCAGCTTCAGCATTTCCACCGCGACGATGGTGAGAATCACGCGCAGGACGATCGCTGCGACAGAACCCCAGATGATGGCCTGCTTCTGCTGCCTCGCCGGTAAGGAACGCGAGGCGAGCGCGATCACCACCGCATTGTCGCCGGACAGGACGATGTTGACGATGATGATCTGCCCAAGTCCAACCCAGAATACGGGGTTGGAAAGATATTCGATCATGGGTCTGCTTCCTCGAAGGATCGGTCAGGTCTGAATCGGGCCGGCGCCGAGACGCCATGCCTGGCTCAGGTCGAGTGTACCTGACAAGTTGCTCCGCGGCACAGGTCCATTTCGCAGGCGATGGCTTTGGCTCGATGATTCGTCGGTTGCCCGATCATGATGTCCGAAAACGGCGAGTATCGCCGCCGGTTCCGGCTAGACTATCGGCATGAAGTTCGGCCACCTCACTCCCAACGCGTGCTACCAGGCGATGAAGGCTCATGACATGCGCTTCGACGGACACTTCTTTGTCGGCGTTGCGTCGACCCGCGTGTATTGCCGCCCGATATGCCGGGTCCGGCTGCCCAGGCCAGAGAGCTGCGCGTTCTATCCAAGCGCGGCGGCGGCCGAGGCCGCCGGTTTCAGGCCTTGTCTGCGCTGCCGTCCGGAGCTGGCGCCAGGCTTCGCGGCGACGGAGGCGAGTGCGAAACTGGCTCGCGGGGCGGCCCGGATGATCGAGGACGGAGTCGCGAATGACGCCAAGCTGGCGTTCGTCGCACAACGCATCGGCGTCACCGACCGCCATTTGCGGCGCATTTTCGCGGATGAATTCGGTGTCTCGCCGGTGCAATATGCGCAGACGCATCGTCTGCTGCTGGCCAAGCGATTGCTGACGGATACCTTGCTGCCGATTGCGCAGATCGCGTTTGCCAGCGGATTCTCCAGTGTCCGACGGATGAACGCCCTGTTCGCCGAACGCTATCGTTTCAGCCCGACACGGCTGCGCCGGGACGGGTCGAGTGTTTCGTCGGGGGATGCGGACGCGTTGACGTTTCAGCTGCCCTATCGGCCACCCTACGATTTTGCTCGCGTATTGGCGTTCCTCGGAACTCGGGCGATTCCTGGCGTTGAATCCGTGAGCGACGGCGCCTACCGCCGCATCATTCGTGTTGACGACGAAACCGCCAGGCCAGCAATCGGATGGCTGGAAGTCAGGCAATTGCAGAGGCGGCATGCGTTGCAATTGCGTTTTGCGTCACTGCTCGCGGGTTCGACACAAACGGTTCTATCGCGCGCCAAGTCGGTGTTCGATGTGGCGGCCGATCCCCAGGAAATCAGCGCAGCGCTCGGCTCCCTGGCGACAGATGCCACGGGGCTGCGCCTGCCCGGCGGGTTCGACGGGTTCGAGCTGGCGCTGCGCGCGATCCTCGGTCAGCAGGTGAGTGTCAAGGCTGCACGGACATTGGCATCGCGTTTTGTGGCCGCGTTCGGCGAACCGGTTGCAACACCGTTCGACGACCTGACGCGGGCGTTTCCCGCGCCATCGCGGGTGGCAGAGCTGAATCGTGACGATATCGCGCGTCTCGGAATCGTCGGCCAGCGCGCACAGGCGATGATAGCCATCGCCCGCGCCGTTGAATCGAGCGCACTCGATCTGGGGAACGCAGCAGAGCCGGACCGGGCCATCGAGGCGCTCTGCGGCATCCGCGGTGTCGGACCATGGACGGCGCACTATATCGCGATGCGTGCGCTCGCCTGGCCGGACGCATGGCCGCCTGGGGACGTGGCGGTGCACAACGCCCTGGATTTGCCCAACACCCCGAAGGGCCAACGCCAGGCGGACGCGCTGGCCGAGGCCTGGCGCCCCTGGCGCAGCTACGCCGTGCTGCACTTGTGGCGCCGGCTCGAGACACCCCGATGAAATGGAGATGACACCATGACCACTTACTACCTATTGCATGAGTCGCCGGTCGGTGAGCTGATGCTCGTCTGCAACGGCAAGGCACTCACGGATTTGCACATCATCGCGGGAAAATATGTTCCACGCGTCCGTTCCGATTGGGTGCGCGACGAAGGCCATGGCGTATTGCAGCAGGCGCGGCACGAGCTCGACGAATATTTCGCGGGAAAATTGCGGACATTCGCCATTCCTCTCGAGCCACGAGGCACGGATTTCCAGAAGCGCGCGTGGGCCGCACTCTCAAGAATCCCGTTTGGTGAGACCCGGACCTATGGGCAGCAAGCCCGCGCCGTTGGCCAGCCGACGGCCGTACGTGCGATCGGCGCCGCCAACGGCAGAAACCCGATCGGCATCATCGTGCCCTGCCATCGCGTGATCGGCGCCAACGGCACCCTGACCGGTTACGCGGGCGGACTCGGCAACAAGGAATTGCTGTTGAAGCTCGAAGGGGTACTCTGAGCTGCGTCAACCCGTATCTTGTGGCGCGTCTCCCACGGAAAACGGCGACATGGTCCCAGGAACGGAATTCGTTGTGATCTCCAGGGATCCTGCGCTATAGTCCGGCGTCCATCCTCCCGGGAGTATCCATGACTGCCTTGCCCCTGACTTCCCTCGTTACCCTGCTGGTGGCCTTGCTGATGCTGGCCACGTCGTTGAACGTTGCCCGTGCCCGAGGCCTTTACGGCATCAAGGCACCTGCCGTGACCGGGCACGAAATGTTCGAGCGCGCCTTCCGCATTCAGATGAACACGCTCGAGAACGCCGCACTGATGCTGCCGGCACTGTGGCTATACGCCGGCCTGATCGGCGACCGGGGAGCGGGGGTGATGGGAATCATCTGGATTGCTGCCCGCGTTTGGTATGCCCTCGCCTACTACAAGGATCCGGCCAAGCGCGGTGGCGGATTCACCGTCTCCTTCCTGGCCTTTGTGGGACTCTGGCTGGGCGCATTGTGGGGCGTGGCAAAGGTGATGATCCATTAGGGCCGACGCGGGTCCCGAGGATCGACACCGCGCTCGCCCGGCTCCGATTCGGCATCCTCGACCACGATGGCTTCGCCATCGATGACGATCCCGCCCGCCGGCTGTTCCTGCATGGCTTTGCGAAGTTTCCGGGTCTTCCACCAGAAATAGGCCCAGGCCATGAGTCCGATGGCAGCGATGACGGCAAGGACCACCAGGGAAAACACCAACCCGACCGTCAGCAGGATCACGCTAGCCACAAAGGCCAGCAACCGGCCAAGCGGGCCGGAGTCGGTCAGGCGCGGTGGCGGCATCATCTTGTCATGAACAGCATGTTCAGGCGCTCCTGATAGGCGCCGCGAATATGCGCCCGCATGAGTTCTTCCGCCAGTGCCCTGTCCCGCGCAATGATGGCCTTGACGATCGCAGTGTGTTCGGCGTGCGAGGTATTCGCCCGCGTCCGGGAACTCAGCGTCGTCTTGCCGAGCAGGACCATCGAGTCATGCAGCGAATTCAGGGCTTTCAGCAAATAACGGTTATGCGCGCTGCGATAGAGGATGTCGTGAAATTCGCGGTTATGCAGCATCAGCAAGTCCGGGTCATGCAGCAGCGCCTTTTCGCCTATGACGATCTGCTGGAGCATGTGGAATTCAGCCCCGGAAGCATGCTGCGCCGCCAGCCCTGCGGCAGAACCCTCGAGCACCTCACGCATGGCATAGAGTTCGGTCACCATATCCGCATCGATCTCGGTGACGACTACCCCGACATGCGGCAGGTGCGAGAGCATGCCTTCCGCCTCAAGCCGGCGCAAAGCTTCGCGGACCGGGGTGCGGCTGATGTTTAGCCATTCGGCCACATCCGCTTCGCGCACCCGCGTGCCGGAAGTCAACTGCCCCGCCTGGATCACCGCCACCAGACGCTCATAGGCAAGTTGCGCCCGCACCGGAGGCGTTTGCCTTATCCCGGGGTTCTTGAACTGTTTCCCTGCCGCGCCGCTTGCCATGGCGTCAGTGTAACGGGATACCCGCCATTCCATCACGCCTTCGCAGCCGCCGCCGCGGCATTGCCGGCGACCCGGCCGAAGACGGCGCCCGACATCAGGCCGGTGCCGCCGGGGTAGTTGAAATAGAAAATTCCGCCAATCAGCTCCCCGGCCGCGTACAGGCCTGGAATCGGCTTCAGGTCGCTATCCATGACCTGGGCATTTCCATCCACCCGCAAACCGCCGAAAGTGAACGTAATACCGCAGGTGACGGCAAAGGCCTGGTAGGGCGGCGTATCGAGCCGATTCGCCCAGTTGCTCTTCGGCAGCTTCAGCCCCCGGGTGCCGCGTCCGTCCTTGATGTTGGGATTGAAGGGCACTTCGACCTGGATAGCCGCGTTGTATTCGTGAATGGTCTTCAGAACCGCTTCGGCATTCACGTCCTCGAGCCTGCCGGCGAGTTCCTCGAGCGTGTCGGCGGTGACCTTGGTGACCTGGCGGATGCGGTATTCGTCGCGCAGCAGGTGCGTCACCTTGGCGTCGAAGATCTGCCAGGCGAACTGGCCGGGCTGGTTGAGAATTTCCCGGCCGTATTTGGCATAGGTGTAGTTGCGAAAATCCGCGCCCTCGTCGACAAAGCGTTCGCCGTTGCCATTGACCATGATGCCGAAGGGATAGCTGTGTTTCTGGAAGCCGTCGCCGACCGCCAGGTCGCCGAATTCCGGAGCGTTGCGCTCCCAGCCGACGGCATGGCAGCCCGACCAGTTGCCATAGGGGCTCGCGCCGATGCCCAGCGCCATGCGGATGCCGTCGCCGTTGTTGAAGCGCGTTCCCCGGACTTTGGCGAGTTCCCAGCCGGGACCGAGGTAGCGGGTACGCCATTCGGCGTTCGATTCGAAGCCGCCGCTGGCAATCACCACGGCCTTCCCCTTGATCTCCCTGGTGATGCCGTTCTGTTTGGCCAGCACGCCGATCACCGCGCCATCCCGTTGCACCAGTTCCATGGCACGGGTTTCGTAGAATATGTCCACGCCCCGTTTGGTGCAGGAATCGATGAGCGCGTCGACCAGTCCTTCGCCGCCGCCCCAGGCCTCGACCGTCAGGCCGCCCCAGAACTTGAACCTGCCGTCGATCTTGAACGCCTGGCGGCCGTAGATCGGGACAAAGCGCATGCCCTTGGAGCGCATCCAGACCATGGTGTCGAAGCTCTGCTTGACCAGCATCTCGGTGAGGTTCGGGTCTGTCCTGAAGCGCGTCACGCGAAACATGTCGTCGAAGAAATTTTCCTCGGAGTAAACGCCGAAGTCGGTGTTGGCGATTTCCTCCTCGCTCAGGTCGGGCATGACTTTCAACAAGTCTTCCACACCGTTGTAGGCAAAGCGGATCGCTCCGGCAGTGAAGCGGCTGTTGCCGCCGGATTCCGCCTCCGGCGCGCACTCCAGGACGGCCACCCGGGAGCCGTGCTCCTGCGCCGCAAGCGCCGCACACAACGCGGCATTGCCGGCGCCGATCACCACGACATCATAGTTCTGTTGCATGACTGACTCCGTCGGACATCAAATATGATTATTGTATGCCGTCGTATACAATCCGGTCAACCGACGGGCATCCACCGCAAGCTTCGGCGGCGAAACACTCCTGCCTCCATTTGAGCCCTTCGATCTGAACCCCGCACGATTTCGATCCAGGGATCTCCTGTCGGCGATCTGCCTCGCCCGCGAATGATCTTGTTGCCGGGCAAGCTGCGGTCGGAGGCAAAAATTGCCAGAAATCATCATAGAGCGGCCGCCGACGACAACAGGAAGAGCGGCTAAGCCTATGCCGCGCTTGCCGTTTTTCAGAGTGGCACATCTTATGCGTGAATTAACCCAGGCCGCTGATGCGCTCAACGGCCAGACTATCGAACGCCACAGGAGACGAACATGTTCCATGCCTCAGACCAAATTGGAGTTGCCTATGCCGACGAGTCGTCCCAGCCGACAAATTACGTTGTCGGTCGCTACGATGAGAAGCTCGATGACGCCATCCGCCTGGATGAAGTCAGGCAAGCCGCTCTGGACGGTGGTGACCCGGAATACTGGAAGCCCGTCGAGGATTGGTGGCTCGACTGAGCAGGACCAAGGCAGGCGAGGTCCATTCGTCCTGACTCGACGCAATCGGGAAACCCGGAAGGCGATCTCTTCCAGGGGCGATGATGAAATCACTTCCGCCACTGATTGCCGCGTTTCTAACGCTCGCAGCGGTTCCATCGCAAGGCGCCAGTTTGACCCTGGCCGCAGCAAACGCCGGCAATGTGGCGGCGACCATCGCCCCCGATGCGACCGAAAAGGGAAGCGTCGACATCTACATGGCGGCTTTGCATAAGGACATTCCCTACTTCCGCGGCCCGCTGACAAGCGACTGGAATGCCTATTCCTCTGGGACTTTCCCAAGCACGGCGAAAGTCAGTCTGACGGGAAAGCCGATTACCTTCACGATCACCAATTTCGACCTCTCGGCCTTGCCAGGCCTGGAGTTATACATAGGTTACGGCGCCACCGAAGCCGATTTGAAGAAGAGCGGCCATGTGGCCAGGGTCTATACGGTACCGTCCGCTCCCCCCAATACGGATAACACCACGAGTTTCGCCAATGCCATGAGCATGAATGCGTGGGCGACCGGAAACCTGACGTTCACCGGGTCGTTTTCGCCGAGGAACCCCCGGGCGGGAGAGACGGTCACCTTCAGTTTCGTCAAGGACGACCCGGACGCCTCCATCGACTACGTCTGCGGATATTGGGATTACGGCGATCCCGATCAAGGCTATATCGATCATATCAACTGCGCGGCCTCCTGCAACCAGGCGCCTAACCCCGGCCAGGCATTCATGCCGGTTCATGGCCACCGGGAATGGACAACCACCTACACATACAAGACGCCGGGCACCTACAGAACGGGATTCACGACGCGGTCGGGCGATCTTTTCGGCTGCAACCCCAATGGCGACGACGCCTCGTTGAGCCTCGAGGTCGTCGTCGGTGATTCCCCTGCGACGCCGGCCATCACGCTGCTAGCCGGTGCGCTCGGCGGGGCCGGGAACCTCGACGGTAGCGGGTCACTGGCACGTCTTGCCGGCGAACGAAGTATCGCGATCGATCGGACCGGCACCCTCTATCTCGCCGGCGGTGCCCGAAGGATCACCTCTGCGGGCGTCGTCACGACCGCCGCCGATGATCTGCCCGGCGCAGCGTCTGGCGATACCACCATGGTCTTCGATCCCGCCGGTAACGCTTTCCGGATGAAAGGATCGACCCTCTGGCAAACGACCCCATCCGGTGTCACCAGCGCGCTGGCGGGCAGTGACGCTTATGGATTTGCCGATGGGACAGGCAGCGCAGCAAGATTTGTCGGCGGTGGTCTGGCCACGGATGCCGATGGCAATATTTACATAGCCGAGCAAGCCTCTAATGTCATTCGCAAGGTGAGCCCCGCCGGAGTCGCCACCACACTCGCCGGCAAGGCCGGTACGGCGGGCGCGACCGATGGTGTCGGCACGGCGGCCCAGTTCTTCGGGCCGCGGTCGCTGGCGACAGATCCCGCCGGCAATGTTTATGTCGGCGACAAGGGAAATTTCACCATCAGAAAGATTACGCCGGCGGGTGTCGTGACCACCTTCGCCGGGATGCCCGGGGAGTCGGGAGTCGCCGACGGCAAGGGTTTGGCCGCCCGCTTTGGCTCGATCGACAGTATGGCTTCCGATTCGTCCGGCAATCTTTACGCAAGCGCGGAAGGCTATTGCACGATCCGCAAGATCACGCTGGATGGCACCGTCACCACCCTGGCGGGAACCGCATGGTTGTGTGGCCACGCGGACGGCACCGGGGCGGATGCCAGGTTCGGTATACACATGAACATCGCCACTGATGCCGGCGGAAATCTCTATGCCCTGGACCAGGCCAATTTCGCCGTACGCAAGATCAGCCCGTCCGGCCAGGTCACCACCCTGGCGGGAAACCCGCCGCACCCGGGCAGCGTCGATTCGGCCGGCACGCAGGCACGCCTGAATACCAACGCCGCCGCGTTGGCGGCCGATGCCGGAGGAAATATCTACTTTGTCGACAGTGGCTCCATACGCAAGCTCGGCCCCTCGGGTATTGTGAGCACCCTGCCGGGAAGCGCCGGAAGCTATTACTCGGGAATTGCAGTGGACACCGCTGGGTATATCTATGCACCCAGTTATGCCCCCAAGGAGATTCGCAAGATCAGTCCGGATGGCGGCGTCTCGACCGTCCCGGGTTCGTCGGGCATGGGCGCCGTCGCCGTCGCAGTCGATCGTGCCGGCAATCTCTACGCCAGCGATAACGACAACACTGCCCTACGCAAGATTAGCCCAGACGGTGTTGTGAGCTGGTTTCTGCGCTGGGCTGACCTGCGCCCCTGGTTTGACGGATGGTGCAACTACAATATTGGCGCTCTAACAACAGACAGCGCGGGAAATGTTTACATCGCCGCATTTCAGACAGTCTTCCGAATCACGCCAGGCGGCGCGATCAGCTTGCTCGCGGGTGCCGCAGTGAATACCTGTCTCGGACCATTCATCAGCGGCGCGCCATTGGCCACGGGTTCCGTTCTCGATGGCGTCGCAACTGACGCCCGCTTCAAGTCCATCCGAGCGATCGCGGCCGATCCGGTGGGAAACATCTACGTCGCAGATTCCAACACGGCCCGCAAGATTTCTGCGGCCGGGATTGTCACAACAATTGCCGGCAGGATTTCCTCGGTGGGTGTGATCCCGGGACCGCTTCCTGGTTCGTTGAATCAACCGACCGGGATCGCTGTGCTTGAAAGCAAACTGGTGGTATTGGATGAGTACAGTCTGCTTTCGATTGCGAATCCATGAATGAGGGCAATGTCCTTTATGGCGGCAGCGCCTGTTCAGTTGCAGTCACGACAAACATCCTGGTGAGCAAATATCCCTTGATACCGCTGCTCGGGCTTTGCCGAAGCGCGACGGAATCCCCTATCCTGCTGGGTACGTCCGCAATGCGGAGCCAGGATCCAGCGCTTACTTTCGACCGAATGCGGGCACTCAAGCTCACCATAATCGAATGGCTGGTTTCGATTCCATTGCGCACACTCGTCGCAACTTTTTGAGTCGGCCCGTGGTGGGCCTGCAGCGCTGAAGCGGCAAATATCTGTCGCTACGACAGTGATTTCGGAAAAATTCATCTTCTCCCAGAACAATGACGACGAGTGCGGACATTGACCTGGGACTGCGACGAGGAGACTTGGAATTGTGCCTTTATCAGGCCTATGTTTCTTTGACTGATGCGCCCATCGACGATTCTAGCGCTGCGTCTAGCGCAGCCATGAACGCGCTCACCTTGATGGGTTTGGTTACATAGGCAAAGAAGCCAGCCCCAAGGCCGCGTTCTATGTCTCTGGGTACCGCATTGGCACTCACCGCAATGATCGGGATATGCCTCGTTGCCGGGTCTGCCCGAAGAATACTCATGGCGTCCAGGCCGCTGATGCCTGGCAGGTTGATGTCCATCAGAATCGCCGCAGGCAGATGGGAGCGTGCAAGCAGGATGCCCCCGTTGACATCGGTCGCGCTCAACAGCTTCAAGCCAGGGCGACGCGCAATGAGCTGTTCGACGAGATCCAGGTTGGATGGATTGTCCTCGACATAGAGTACGGTACGTTGTTGGGGGCCCGCCGGCGGAAGCGGCGGCTGAATCAGGACCGGATTGGCTGAGACCGGAACCAATTGCTGCGGCACACTGGCCCGGATCAAATCAACCCAAAACGTACTACCCACTCCAGGGACGCTTTCTACGCCAATGGTTCCCCCCATCAGTTCGACCAGTTTTTTTGTAACCAGCAGGCCAATGCCCGTTCCTTGCTCCGTACCGGCCTCCCGCCCCAGTCGATTGAAAGGCTGGAAAAGTTGTGCGAGCTGCCCTGGCGCGATGCCCGGCCCCGTATCCCGGACGCTGATACGGATCCCGTCCTGTGAATCCAAGGGCGTGCATTCCACCACAACCGCTCCGCTCGGCTTGTTGTACTTGATTGCATTGGAAAGCAAGTTGATCAGGATCTGTTTGGTGCGGGTTCGATTTGCGTGGATGAAACAGGGAGTCACGAATCGTGGATATGTCATGCTGATGTCGCGCATCTGCGCTTGGGATTCAAGCATGTCCCTGCACTCTACGATGACTTCGGCCAGGGAGACCGGCTCTTGCGATAGCGTCGCCTTGCCAGACTCGATCAGCGCCAGATCGAGGATTTCGTCGACCAGTTCCAGCAAGTGCCATCCGGCCTTTTGAATCTGATCAAGGCTACGCTGCTGAACGGGAGTTGGCACCGGCGTCCCGGACTCCATGAGTTGGGCAAATCCGAGGACCGCATTCAGCGGCGTGCGCAGCTCGTGGCTGATGTTGCTCAGGAATGTGCTCTTGGCAATGTTGGCGGCTTCAGCGGCTCTCTTGGCAACAGTTAACGACTGGTTGGTCGCTTCGAGGTCGACCGTGCGGGCGACGACGAGTTGTTCCAGGTGGTTGCGGTGCAGTTCAAGATCGGCTTCGAGTTGCTTGCGCTCGCTGATATCGGTGAGGACGATGCGCACCGCCGTGTCGCCAGCGCCGATTTCCTTTGTCTGGCAGTTCAGCAGCGCCTGAAACACCGCGTCATCACCGCGCTGCATGGCCAGTTCCACACCGCCTTTGCCCTGGCGTTTCATAACGGTCAGGAACAGCGTCATCCAGCGACTCTGGTCTTCGGCAACGACCAGCAAGGTGAAGCTGCGATGCAGTAGATCCTTGCGCTTGACGCCCAGCAGCGTGGCGGCGGTTAGATTGATCTCCTCGATCATGCCGTTGGCGTTGAGCGTGAGATAGCCGGCCGGGGCGAAGTCGTATAGGTCGATATAGCGGTTGCGCGAATCTTCCAGCTCGCTCTGCTTTTGGCGCAAGGCTTCGTTCTGCATTTCCAGCTCGACCTGATATACCTGCAGTTCGTGCACCAGGTCTGCGGAGGGGAGTGCTGCGGAGTCCGTGACCGGACGATTGGCGAGATCCGCCTCGGCCATGCTGCGCAAGATCGCGGCGTTCGGTCTCTTTTCGTCGGAAGCGCTCATGGACTCTTCTTCGCTTCAATCACTACCATTGCCATCACCAGCAGGATCAGCGCGCTAGTGCCGACCGGCATGGCGATGCGCCTGGCATTCAACACCATGCGTCGTGGGCCGAGGCCGGGGAAGTCGTGTTCGACTACGTAACCGTCCATCACTCGATTCTTTGGCAGAATGTTCTCGAGTAGATGGCGCAAGGCGGGGATGGCCCACTGGCCGTTGCCGAGATCGTAGATCTTGCGGCCCACGGTTTCATCAGCCGTGACCTGAAAGTGCTGGTAGAACGCACGGTTGGCTGATATGACCTGTAAGGTGCCATCGAGCACCATCAGTGGTTCTGTTACGGTTTCGACGATGCCTGCGGCCAGTTCGAGCGCCAGTTGCGTGCTCGCCTGCAGCGTCGTCGCCAGTTGTTCCTTGGCCCGCTGCGCGGCCTCGCTGGCGAGCTTGAATTCGGTCACCGGCGTGAAGGTCAGCACCACGCCCTCGATTATGTTGTCCAGCGTGCGGTATGGCTGGATGCGTGCCAGATACCAGGCGCCGTCGGTGCCGCGCACTTCCCGCTCAATGGGGATCAGCGTATCGAGCACGGATTGCAGCTCGACCGACAGGTCGGCACCGTCAAGGTTGGACTTGATGTCGCTCAAGGGGCGGCCGACGTCGCTGGCGATCAGCCGGTACACCTTCACCGCCGCCGGGGTGTAGCGCCGGATCGCCAGATTGTGGTCGAGGAACAGCGTGCCGGTGCCGATGCTGTCCAGCAGGTTCTTCATGTCGTTCTGGATGCGGGTCAGTTGCTCGATCTTGGCATTCAGCTCGGAATTGACCGTGATGGTTTCTTCATTCAGCGATTGCAGTTCTTCCTTGGAGGTTTCGAGTTCTTCGTTGGACGACTGCAGCTCTTCGTTGGTCGATTGCAATTCCTCGTTGGTGGATTTGAGTTCCTCGTTGGAGGCCTGCTGCTCTTCGCTGGTGGCTTGCAGGTTCTCCCGGGCGTAGGCCAGCTCGCGTTCCAGCTCTTCGATGCGCGCACCTTCGGCCGATGCGGCCGCGTTGCGTTTGCCGCGGCCGGGTCTGGCGGCGACGGGTTTGCCGGCGGCAAGTTTGGCTGGGCCGGCAACGTCCTCGAAGCTGACCAGCAGCAGCGGCTCGCCGCTCTTGTCCCGCGGCAGGGCGCGCACGCTGAAGCGCACCGTCGAGAAGCCGCCATTGGTCTTCACCGAGACCGCCTTGTTCAGCGTCGGCTCGGCTGCTGCTGCGGCGTTGTTGATGGCAAGGCGCAGGTCGAACTGCAGGCCTTCGCGCGCCATGTCGACGACATTGTTGCTCAGCGGGCCGGGCGCCGGGCGCAGGTAGCGGCCGGTGTCGCCATGCACGTAGAGGATGTTGCCGCGGCTGTCGGTGGTCACCGAGGCCGGCGCGTAGTTCTGCAGCAGGGCCTGGGTGCTTAGCGCGGCGACGTTGCCGGCGCGGCTGGTGTGGATATTGCCAGTCGCTACTGCGCCCGTCATTCCGGCCGTGCTGGGGCGCATGCCGCCGGTGCCGGCGCCGGGAGCCCAGGCCACGTCGACATTGGCTTCGAGCTGGGGCGCGCCGAGGGCGTGGCCGGCGCGGTAGAACTTCCATTTGCGGTCGATCGCCGTAAACAGATCGGAGTGGCTGGTAATGCTTTCCGAGGTGGACAGGAACAGCACGCCGTTGGGCCGCAGTGCATAGTGAAAATTCGGAATCAGGCGGTTTTGCAGTTCCGGCTCAAGATAGATCATCAGGTTGCGGCAACTGAGCAGGTCGAGCTTGGTGAAGGGCGGGTCCTTGATCACGTTTTGCACGGCGAACACCACCCTATCGCGGATGTCCTTCTTGACCTTGTAGCCGGCGTCATCCTTGGTGAAGAAGCGGCGCAGGCGTTCCGGCGTCACGTCCTGGGCGATGTTGGGCGGATAGCGTCCGACGCGTGCCGTGGCAATCGCTTCGTCGTCGAGGTCGGTGGCGTAGATCTGGATCGTCGGCTTCTGATCGTGGCGGGCCTTGATCTCGCCCTGCAACTCCATCAGCACGATGGCGATCGAATAGGCTTCTTCGCCCGTCGCGCAGCCCGCCACCCAGACGCGGAACACGTAGTCGGCCGTCTTGCCCGCCAGCAGACCCGGCAGGATGGTTTGCTTCAGGACGACAAAGGCCTCGGGGTCGCGGAAGAAGCTGGTGACATTGATTAGCAGTTCCTTGAACAGCAGTTGCGTCTCAGAGGGATTCTCGCGCAGGAAGCGCGCATAAACCGCTTCGTCTTCAATGGCATGCTGCGCCATGCGGCGCTGGATGCGACGACCGATGGTGCTTTTCTTGTAGAGGGAGAAGTCGTGGCCGGTGACGCTGCGAAGTTGCAGCAGGATCTGGTTGATGCCGCTCTGGACCTTCTCCGGCACGACGGGCGCCACGTGCTGCCGGTAGACCGCCTGCCGGGTGACTTCCACCAGCATCGCCGGCATCTGTTCCACCGGCAGGATGTGGGTGGCGTAGCCGGAGTTGATGGCGCTCCTCGGCATGCCGTCGTATTTGGCGGTGGACGGCTCTTGCACCATGCAAACGCCGCCCGCGCCGAGGATGGCACGCAAACCCAGGGTGCCATCGGTGGCGGTGCCTGATAGGATGATGCCGATCGCGCGCTCGGCCTGATCTTCGGCCAGCGAGCGCAGGAAGCCGTCGATCGGCATGCGCTGGCCACGCACCAGTTCCGGCACGGAGAGTTGCAGGACGCCCTGGAGTATCGCCATCTCGCGGTTGGGCGGGATGACGTAGACGTGGTTGGGGGCGACGGCGGTCTGGTCGAGTGCTTCGACCACCGGCATGGCGGTGGATCGTTGCAGGATTTCGGTCAGCAGGCTTTCATGCCCGGGATCGAGATGCGGCACCAGCACGAAGGCCATGCCGGTGTCCAGAGGGCAGGCGCGGAAGAACGCCTCGAAGGCTTCCAGCCCGCCAGCGGAGGCGCCGATGCCGACAATGGGGAAGCTGGTGGTGGCAGGAGTGGTCGCCACCCGCGCATCATCCATCGCTGTGAGTGGGAGGCTGGCAAGCTGACTTCGCTTCGCCATGGGCCTGACGCTGGTCTTGGGAGTGGTTTTTCTTGCGGGTTTCCTGGTGGGCATGAAAATCTCTTCACATCAGAGGAGCATCTGTCCGGAATGGTACGCCTGTCAGGGGCTTCGAGGCAGCTTATCTCGGAGGCCGTTGAGCACCTCCAGGCGGCCGGTCAGATTGGGTTTTGATCTACCGCTGACTGACTTTTCATGGCCGGATCCAGCAATTGAGAAGTTCTTGAAGCCGCCGCTCGGACCCTCTTCTGAGCGCGCGCTTCCCGAAAAATTGAACGGCAGCGAAGGTCAACGTCCCGACGCGGCCATCAGACAACTTGAGTGTTGGTAGGCGGGCGTCCAGCGGGAATCGACCTGCGCACGGCTTTGCGCTGCTCCAGCGACAGCCCATGGCGTTCGCGGTAGGCGTCCTCGTCATTCAGAAACGCGACGCGGTTCCCCGCCTGATTGAGGGAGCAGCACCTCTTGGTGAGCGCATAGCCCTTCATCGCGGCTCTGCCGTCAAACAGGCAAGTACCGGGGATCGAATTTTCTGGCGAGTCTTCCTGGGTTGGCGTGTTAACCATCGTCTCCTCCCGAAAGCATCGATCTGCTCCGTCGGCTCTCCATGCGATCTTGCAGGAGTGACGAGGGCTGTTCAGAAATTCCAATCCAGTGCCGTCTGTTTGCGCAGATTGCGGCGAAATGTCGCACAACGGATGGCCGGTTTTTTTGATCCAGGTCAACATCGGGCAGTCCGGCAGCATCTAGAAATGGATTGTAGGTGCAGCTTGCGGCGTTTCTGTTGAAGAAGCTGGATAAGGAGTCGATATGAACACGCGTTTTTGGATTGCGCTCGCCGGCGTGGTCTTGGCCCAGTTGTTTGGCTCTACCCACGCCGTAGCCGCAATTTATACTGGTTCGGTGCGCGGCTATCTGGAAGAGTGGTTGTCGGTCACCCTGGCTGTGGATACCCAATACACCATCGGCATGACAGGCACGAGCGGAGTGGCGGGCTATGCCGGTTACTACCTGTACGACAGCAGCAAGACGACTTCAGTCACCAGTGGCTATGCCTATTCGACCGCCTCAACCGCGAGTCCCTATGCGCTGAAGGCGGGAACCTACTGGATCAAGGTCTGGGGCAACAATTCATCCGCAACCGGAACTTATACGATAACCACCAGCGAAGTGGCGGCGCCGCTGGCGAACGACGGCGCCTCGAATGGGAGCAAGAGCACCGCGCTAACCGCCGGGCTGGGAGCGGCAAACACCGGACATATCGGCTACCTCGATGGCAACACCCACAATTGGGAGGACTGGTGGAAAATCACGTTACCCAGCGATGGCTTGCTCGCCCTTGATTTTGTGCTTTCCGGAAATTCGGATCTCTTTCTCGCGTCCAGCGGCTACTATCTCTACAGCGTCAACGACAGGTTGGAGGATTCGACGACCAGCCTCGCCAGTTCAAGAACTCCGGTCAATCTCAAGGCCGGTACCTACTACCTCAGGCTGTGGGTCAACAGCAGCTATCAGTATGCGAGCTATTCCTTCACGCCGACACTCTCTGTCGCGCCGTTGGCTAACGATTCCGAGCAGAACGACAGCAA